>Ga0308394_1000118_pt1 | contig 45691 bp, 44 predicted proteins | sample Hotspr2Sampleme2_FD_202366 | JGI IMG/M metagenome (GOLD analysis project Ga0308394, IMG submission 202366) | Hot spring phototrophic mat microbial communities from Mushroom Spring, Yellowstone National Park, Wyoming, United States - 20050701_me2 ...
TCATTCTCCTTGAAGTTGTTGGATTATAATATTGTTTTGCAAGTTTATCTAATAGTTGCATATCAAACTCCTTTAACATAATTACCTCCTTTATATGGTTTATTAAACCAAATAAAAGAGGTATTTTTTTCAGGGACATAATTTTGATCTATCCACATTTTCTTCAGGGACAAAAATTATGATCCAATGCGCTTTATTTTGAGAGCATATATAAATTTTATAAAATTTAAGTATGGAAATTTTAACAAATATTTTTAAAAATCAGATAATAAATACACTTTTTTTTATATCTATTACAAGTGTTATAGGACTATACATTGGTAATATAAGAATCTCAGGTATTGCAATAGGGATTACAGGTGTTCTTTTTTCGGGAATAATTATTTCATATTTAAATATTCCATTAAATGATGAAGTAATTCACTTTACAAGAGAATTTGGTTTAATACTTTTTATATATGCAGTTGGAATAGGAGTAGGGAAAAGTTTCTTTTCATCTTTTAAAAAAAATGGACTTAAATATAATACTTTTACAATAATTATTGTCTTATTAAATGTTATTCTTACGTTTGCAATATTTAAAATTTTTAATATAGAAAAGACATTAATGATTGGAATGTATTGTGGTTCAGTAACAAATACACCAGCGCTTGGTTCTGCTCAAAACATTGCAACAAATTATATCGATTCTTCAAAATTAGCTGAGATATCAACAGGTTATGCTTTAACTTATCCGGGAACCATAGTAGCACTTGTTCTTACAATGATAATACTCAAAATTATATTTAAAAAAGATATTGAAAATGAAATTACAACTTCATATTCAAAATTATCTTCTTCAGATATAAAAAATCTTAACATAAATGTTGAAAACAAAAACCTTGATAATACGATGATAAAAGATATACCAGCGATAGATAAACTAAATATAATAGTTACAAGAATAAAAAAGAACGGAAAAATTTATTTGGCAAATCCAAATACTGTATTAACCATTGGAGATATTATTCTTGCTGTTGGAAAAGAAAAAAACTTAATTGAATTTTCAAAAATAGTTGGATCTATATCAAAAGAAGATCTTAAAAAAGAAACTTCATCTAATATAACACACACAAGAGTAGTTGTTAGTAAAAAAGATATAATAGGTAAAAAGATATCGGAAACGCAAATACCATCATATGATGTTATTGTAACAAGGGCTTTAAGAAGTGATGTTGAGTTTATTGTAAATGATGAGTATACCTTTCAACTTGGAGACAATGTTGTTATTGTTGGAGAAAAGGAAAACTTGGAAAAAGTCATTAAAATTCTTGGAAATAGTCCAAAAGATTTAAATCACACTGATCTTATACCAATTTTTATAGGAATAATTGTTGGAATAATAATAGGAAACATACCATTTAAATTACCATTTTTCTCAGATCAAATTACTCTTGGTGTTGCAGGAGGACTTTTAGTAAGTGCAATAATCTTTTCAAATATAGAAAACATTGGTAGAATATCCTGGTATATTCCTCCTGCCTCAAGTATTCTTTTAAGAGAATTTGGGATTGTTCTATTTCTAACTGCAGTAGGTCTTAAAACAGGTAAAAACTTTGTTAACACTATAATATATGGTAGCGGAATAAAAATTATGATCCTTGGCTTTCTAATATCTTTTTTACCAATATTGATTGTAGGATTTATCGCTAAAAAATTCTATGGTATAAATTACTTTACACTTACAGGAATATTAAGTGGATCAATGACTGATCCACCAGCACTTGCTTTTGCAAACTCTATGACTGATTCAAACCTTCCTTCAATGGCTTATGCTACAGTATATCCTCTAACAATGTTTTTAAGGATAATAACTGCACAGATATTTGTTATTTATTTTTATGCTCGTTAATTTTATTGTTTTAATTTTGATAACATACTTAGGATATGTCTTTTCAAAATTTGACAGATTTAAAAATGAAACCGAAAAAGCATTAAACAGATACCTTTATTATATAGCACTTCCATCACTTATTTTTATAAAAACAATAAGTATAGATATAAAAGCATTAAATCTTGATTTTCTTTTTCTAAACATCATCCCTATAGTAAGTACTCAGCTTATTATATTTTTATGTTATAAAACAGGTCTTTTAACATCACTTTTTGCAAGAACACTAATAATTATATCAACACTTGGAAACACGGTATATCTTGGCTTCCCTGTTATCTCTCTGATAGTAGGTGAAAGTTATCTCTCATTTGCTGCACTTTCCTCATCCATACAAAATATAACTGTATTTAGTTTGGGGATAATTCTGATAAACTTAATAGAAGAAGAAACACAAAATATAAAAATCTTTGAGAAAATAATAAAAAATCCATTAATTATATCATCATCTACAGGACTTCTTTTTTCAATCCTTTCCATAAAACTACCTTTCTTGATAATAAAACCACTTGAGGAGATAGGAAAAACAACTTTTGGACTTTCACTTTTTACTTTGGGGATGAGCATAAATGGCATAAAAATTGCAGGTATAAATTTTAAAGAAATTTTTATTTCATTCATGTTTAAAATGTTTATTCTTCCTTTAATTTCCATACTGATGGTATTTATATTTGATATGAATGAAAAATCACACCTTGTAAGTGTAATAAATTATACAATGCCAAATGCTGTTGCGTGTTATGCTGTAACATATGAAATGAAACTAAATCATGAGTTTACATCAAAATCAATATTTTTTACAACAATCCTTTATGTTGTTTTCTTTTTTATTTATAACAACATATTATTTAAAATATTTTAAAATATTTTAGATTATGATTGCGATAATAAATCTTAATATATCAATTGATAAAACATACTACATACCAGATTTTAAAAAAGGGGAAATATTTAGAAAGAACCCCGATATTTGTGTAGCTGGTGGAAAAGGAGTAAATTTAGCAAGGGTATTAAAAACTCTTGGAATAAGTTCCACAATATTTGGTTTCTGTATGGGAGAGATGGGAAGATATATAATCAAGAAACTAAACGAAGAAAAATTTTTATACAAGATTATTCATCAAAAAGAAGGGCAATCAAGAACCTGTATAACTGTTGCCGATAAAAATGGAACTACAACAGACATAAATGAAGAAGGATTTTTGATAACCAAAAATTCTTACATAAAATTTTTAAATCTTATAAGAAAGGAAATTCCACAATATAGATATCTCTGTATCTCAGGAAGAACAGTAAAAGGAGCGGATGACAATCTATATAGGGAATTAATTAAAAATGCAAAGAAAAGTGGTATCAAAACTTATATTGATATAACAGGAAAGTTTCTTGAAATTTCAATAAAAGAAGGAGTAGAAACAGTAAAAATAAATTCAAAAGAGTTTTTTGAACTAAGCAGAAAGAAAAACACAATTAGAAATATAAGAACCGTTTTTGAAAAATACAAAAAATACGGTCTCAAAAGATTGATAGTAACTGATGGAAGTAAAAAAACAATAGCAATTGATGGAAAATCCATTTTCATTATAAAAGGAGTTTATATAAAAGACTTGGTATCCTCTGTTGGAGCAGGTGATTCATTTATGGCAGGTTTGATATACTGCGATATAAAAAAAATGAACTTCATAGACACACTTAAGTTTGCAACTGCGTGCGCCATTTCTGATTGCAAAACACTTGGTGCCGGAATTATAACAAAAAAAGATACTTCTTCATTAATTTCCCATATAAAAGTATCACAAATAGGATAAAATGAGATAGATTATTAAAGTTTATATCACTTTTTCTTGCTCCAGACAGCATATCTTTCACCACTTGTCTCAAATGTCCAATCATTACCAGGATACCAACCCCAATTTTTACCCAATTTTACAACTATATAATAATCATCACCTTCAATTTTTGCTGCATATAATTCATTTTGAGCAACAAGAATTTGAATAGAACTTGTTGAACTGATTTTTGCTTTTTTTCTTATTGAAATCAATTTTTTAATTGCATCTTGATAATCCTTTCCCCAATCAAAAAAATGTGGCCAAAATATACACGGCACCCCAGGATGAGTTAAAATATATGCATAAGCCATTAATCTTTGAATTTTATACTCTTTCGATGCGTTTGCTATAAAATTTGGATCTCTTGGAGATGTATCATGATTTTCAACAAAAGTAACACTTTTCATTGGCCACCAGCCAATAAGTCCTGATGGTTTTCCATTATTATTTAAAATCTCATATCTTTCTGACTCAACTGCTTGAATGAGATTAAACCTTGTTGGAAAGTCAAAAGCACTTGATGCATTTCTCCTTGGGGGATCATCTGTACCATCTATCCAGTTGACAACTAACTGTCTGTTTCCATCATAATACTCTCCAACTGTAAAAACAGGATTAGATTGCTGATTGTAATATTTTACCCAATATGGTGAATATCCTTTAACCATATCATAACGCCATCCATCAAATCCAAGTTCATTTTTTAAAAATCTCATAAAAACAATTGTATCCTCTTTAACAATTGGGTTCCGATGATCTAAATCCCTACATCCCCACTCGCCTTGTCCTTCGTCATAATTTGGACTTTTTCCGTTATTTGGTTTTGAAGGATCACCTTTCCATTCATCATCCTGAACTATTACTTCAGTAGGCCAGTCAGGATTTTTAAAATCAGCCCAGTCATTTTTTCCATTTCTGTGATTTAAAACAACATCCGCAATAACATATACTCCATACCTATGCATCTCTTTAATCGCTTGCCTTAGGTACTCTTCCCTTCCCCATTGGGAATTAATGTTATACCACTCCGTTGGATAATAACTTCCAACAGAAACTGGTGGAAACCATACCATTCCAAATCCAGAATCAGCAATCTCTTTTGCTTTATCTCTAAGTACACCCCACCAGCCATTTGGTGGATTATACCAATAACTATCAGCATACCAGTGAAAACCTTGAAGCATAACCATATAATTTGCTTTACTATCAAGCCTTATAACCTTTGAAGGAGTAAAATTTTTTGTAGAATACTTTTCTTTTGCACTAAGCCATAGAAACCTTGCTCTTTCAGATGATGGTGTTTTTATATCTAAAGATGGAATTGCTTTATCTTTAATTTCGGTTAAACTTAATTTTTCAAGTTCAAACGTCTCTGCTCTAAAAGCAACTGAAAAGAGTAATATTGAATTTAAAATAACAAATATCTTTTTGGCTTTCCCCATTTTAACTCCTCAAAATAAAATTCTTTTTATATTATAACAAACTTTTTTAAAAAAAGCATGGGAAAAAAGTCCTAATGATTATAAGAACTTATTTACTAAGTTCAAGTATTCTTAAAACATCCTCTTTCTTATAACTCCATCCCCATAATTTCCCAAGTCCCATAGAATTATTTGCAATTTTTTCAAAATCCGAATCAAAAATATTATTTTCAGATAATCTATTCTTAAGTCCTATTTTCCTAAACCAATTATCAAGAGTTTCTATTAATTTAATGGCATTTTCTTTTGTTCCATCATTTTTTATCTGAAATATATTTTCGCCAAGTTCACATATTCTTTTAAACTCATCCTTTTCAACTAAATATTTAAGAAAACCTATAAAAACTATTGAAAGTCCAATTCCGTGTGGAATATCATATATAGCACTTAGAGAATGTTCAATAACATGATTTACAAACTCAGTATCTTTATATCCAAGGTCTTCCATACCATTTAAAGCAAGTGTTGCACTCCACATAAAAGAAGCTCTTGCATTATAATCGTTAGGATTATCTAAAATCCTTTCTGTAGATTTTATTACACTTTTAACCACAGCATAAACATAATTATCAGTTATTATACAATCAGTATCCTTTGTAGTAAAATATCCTTCCAAGACATGAAGCATTATATCGCATGCTCCATAAGCAGTTTGTTCTTTAGGAACTGTAAATGTAGTTGATGGATCAAGTATTGATACTTTAGGGAAAAGAAATGTTGAATGTATTGAGTATTTTTGTTGAGTTTCCTCATTTGTTATAACAGCGCCACTATTTGCCTCAGAACCGGTTGCAGGAAGAGTAAGTACAACAAGAAGAGAAACTGTTTTTTCAATTTTTGCTTTCTTTATAAAAAAATCCCATAAATCACCATCATAATAAACCCCTGCACTTATTGCTTTTGCCTCATCTATAACACTTCCACCACCACATGCAATTATAAAATCACATCCTTCATTCTTAAAAACCTCTACTCCTTTTTTCACATGAGAAAGAACAGGATTTGGTTTCACCCCACCATACTCAACAAAATCAATTCCGTTTTTCTTTAAACTTTCAACAACAGTATCAAAAACACCATTTTTCTTTATACTTCCCATTCCATATACAAGAAGTGCTTTTTTCCCATAAAATTTAGCATAACTTCCTATTTTTGAAACAGTATTTTTGCCAAAAACAATCCTTGTATAATTTGAAAAACTAAAATCATCCATAACTACCTCCTTCCAAAATATTTAAGATATTTTTCAATTGCCTTTATTAATATATCAACATTTCTAAAAACCACAAAACCTTTTTCAATTGCATACTCAACATATGGATCATAAAGATTTCCACTTGCAACTGAAAGAAAAACTGGTTTTTTTGTTTCTTTTACAAGAATAGATACTTTGTTTATAAATGATTTCTCAAGTTTATCAGGATAATTAGGTGAAGTAGGAAGTGTGTTCATATTTGGTGTTAAAGGTATCATTGAGACAACAGAAATATCATAATCCTTAGATCTCATAACATTTTCAACTATTTCTGATATTGCATCATCGCATGCCATTGGTGTTACATCCATTGGATTTTTAAAATCCACAAGGCTGTCAAGACCATATTTTTTAAGAACATCTCCTACAATTTTTTTAAGTCCCTCTGATGGTTCATTTGCTTTTAGAATAGTAACATTATCAGCCATTGCTGTTGTTTCAAAACCAGCATTTGAAATAAAAAATGAATTAAATGATTTAATATCATACCTTGAGATATAAGTTGAAAGATAAGTTATATCAATAAACTCATCAAAATTATCACATACTAAAGCACCGCTTTTTTCAAGAAGTTTTTCAAAAACTATATAATCACCAGCAATTGAAGCAGTATGCCCCATAACCGCTTTTTGTCCAAGTGATGTTCTTCCAGCTTTATATATTACAATTATTCTACCTTCTTTTATCGCTTTTTTAGTAATATTTATCAATCTTATCCCATCATATGTTTTAAACCCTTCAATATAAGAAAGTATAACTTTAGTATCTGTTTTATTTACAAAATAATCTATATAATCCACAACAGTTATATCCTGTTGATTTCCAACTGTAATAGTGTAATCTGGTATTATGTGCGGAATTTTTGTAAGAACAGATATAACAAATGCCCCACTTTGGCTAACAAATGCTGTTTTTGACATATACTGATTAAAACCTATAGGATATTTCATTTTATACTCAGGAATAAAAAATGTATTTACTTTTTTATGATTTAAAACAATACCCATACAATTTCCACCATTAAGAGCAAAGTTATTATTTGAGTTTCTTGCATTTTTTATTATCTCTATTAATCTTTCTGCAAGTTTTTCACTTCCACTTTTCTCCCCTATTCCACCAGTTATTAAAACTAAACCTCTAACCTTACCTGAATTTACTGACTCTTCAATAACATCCATTACACTATTTACAGGAACAGCAACAACAAGCATATCAATTACAAAAGGAACCTCTGAAATTTTACTATATGCCTTAACACCATCTATTTCATCAATACCTTCCTTTATTACTACCATTTTGCCTTTATCAAAGCCTGCTTTAATTGTATTGTTAAGAATTATTCTTGCCATATTTATCTTTCTTTCACTCACCCCAACTACACAAATTGTTTGCGGATTTACAATTGCATTTATTGACTCATAAGATGGAATATTTTTATCTTTTTTTATTGATTTTCTAAACCTAAGAACTCCATCAAGAGCATAAAACTTTCCATTTGATAATGCTAAAGGATTTATTTCAAACTCCTCTATTGTAAACTCACCATTTTTATCGCTAAAATAATTCATAATATCAGCTATCTTTGAAACCCATATTGATAATTCTTTTTTCTCAACCAACTTATCAAGCCCTCTAACTTTTCCAAAAAGATAATTAGAAATCCAAACATTTTCAACAAAATCATCAACATTCTCATCTCCACTTGTTATACTAAAAACAGGAATAAATGAAGTTGAATAATCTTTTTTAAGTGCTTTTATAAAGCTCTCAGTATGTGTTCCACCAGGACCAAGTGTTATCACAGGACCAAAGGCATCATCATTTTTTGAACCAAGTAATAGTTCATGACCAAGATGAAAAGGTATATGTTCTATAAATTCAAAAGCAGCAATCCCATCTATATCATTAAAATTTAAAAATTTATCAACTACTTTTTTAATCTCAGAAAATTCATTTGAAACTACCTTAACACCACCAGTATCTGTTTTATGAAGATTTGTTGATGATACAATTTTGATAACGACTTTTTTAGTTTTAATTTTGCTTATAATATTTTTTATAAAATCATCATTAACATTTTTCTTCTCAGCAAAAATATACAAAGGAACATTAAGGCCTAAAATTTTTATTATCTCATAAACTTCAATTTCTGATAGATTTTTTCTCCCCTCGTTATATGCTTTTTCAAGTATTTTCTTTATTTTTTCCATTTTTATCCTCCTTTTCCACTTGCTTTTCTTATTCTATCCATAATTGCTAAACCCAGTCCTTTTTCCTCAACTTTCTCTATATAAATCTTAGAAACACCAACATCCTCAAGTTGATGAAAATAATCAAAAAGATTTGAAGCAGCTTCATACATATCACCAGTTTTTGAAAGAACTTTTACAACTTTAAATTTTTTACCAAAAGGCTTCTTAGAAAAAGCAATATATGCAGAATTAAGGTCATCATCAACATCTTTTGGATTATCAACTATAACAACATCTGGAATAGGTGAGTAATGTTTTCTAAAAACTCCAGGTGAAAGTACTTTCTTATTAGGTTTATAAAGTTTTTCAGAAATTATTTCTTCAATTTCTTCAACTGGCAAAGACCCCTTTCTTAAAAGATAAAATTTATCATCTTCATATTTTATTATTGTTGATTCAAGCCCTAAATCAGTTTTTCCACCATCTATTATGTAATCTATACCGTTTTCAAATTGCTTTAAAATATGATTTACTCTTGTTGGACTTATCCTTGTAAACTTATTTGCGCTTGGAGCAGCAATAGGAGTTGAGTATTTTATAAGTTTTAATGCTATTTCATTTTTCGGCATTCTTACAGCAACAGTGTCAAGTCCAGAAGTTATTATATCAGAAATGTTTTTTCTTTTTTTTAAAACAATAGTAAGAGGACCTGGCCAAAATTTTTCTAAAAGTTTATAAACTTTTTTTGGAACTCTTAATACTATTTCATCTAAATCATTAAAACTTGAGATATGAACTATCAATGGATCAAAATGTGGCCTTTGCTTAAGTTCAAATATTTTAAGAATTGAATCTTTTTGATATATTGAAGCGCCAAGACCATATACTGTTTCTGTTGGAAAAGCAACTATTCCACCTTTTTTAATTGCGGTAGCAGCTTTTTTTATGTTTTCTTCACTTGGTAGAAGAATCTGAATCATTTAATAAATTCATCTATTCCCAATTTCTCAATCTCTTTGTTTGTTTCAAGTATTTCACTGATAAGTTTTTTTCTCATCTCAATCAGTTTGCTTCTAATTCTTTCATCCTTTATAGCAATTATCTCAAGTGCAAGTATTGCTGCATTTTTAGCAGAATCTATTCCAACACAGGCAACAGGAATACCTGGTGGCATATTCACCATTGAAAGCAAAGAATCAATCCCTCCTAATTTAACATCAAGAGGAATAGCAATTACAGGTTTACTAGTTTTTGAAGCAATTACACCTGCAAGGTGTGCACTCATTCCAGCTGCAGCAATAAATACATCAACATTTTTTTCTATCTCTTTAATAAATTTTTCAAGCTCATCAGGAGTTCTATGAGCCGAAAGTACTTTAAATACAAAACTCACATTAAACTCTTTTAATGTTTTAAAACAATCCTTAACCTTTGAAATATCATTTTTACTTCCAACAATTATGCAAACAGACATACTTATCTTCTCATTTTAAAATAAGATATATACCAATAAAAAGATTTATAAAAGTTATCACAGACAAGCCATAAAAAATAAGTTTTATCTTTGCAACCTCATCTTTAATAAAAATAATTTCATTTTCAATTGTAGATATTTTTTTCTCTTGCTCATTTATTTTAGAATCAACATTAAAATTTTTGTTTAAATCTTGTGTAAGTTTTCTGTTTATATTTTCAACTGCAACCTCAGCAAAAGTTCTAATTACCTCTTTTAATATACTCATAAATTACATATCAACTTTAATTTATTTTAACTTCATTTCTTATCTTACTATGCTTATATCCATAGAAAATATATATCATCATCCCTATATGAAGCCATATAACTAATCTAAGCCATGTGGCAAGTGGTAATGATACCATTTGCAATAATGAAACTAAAGCTCCCATAATTGGGACAAAGGGGACCCATGGTGTCTTAAAATGTCTTTGAAGATTTGGTTCTTTTACTCTAAGTATCCAAACTGCTAATGAAACTATTGTAAAAGCAAGCAATGTTCCAATTGAAACCATCTCACCAAGAACTCCTATTGAAAAAAAACCACCCATTATTGCTGTCAAAATTCCAGTTAAAATTGTTGTTATATAAGGTGTTCTAAATTTAGGATGTAATTTTGAAAAAATAGGTGGAAGAAGTCCATCGTTTGCCATTGCAAAAAATATTCTTGGCTGACCAAGTAAAAGAACAAGTATAACAGAAGAAAGTCCTGCTATTGCTCCAATTTTAATAAATGGCCTTAACCAAAACAAACCTTCACCTGCTGCATTTATACCAACTGCTATAGGATCTGGCACTTGTAATTGATCATATTTTACTATTCCAGTTAAAACCAAGGCAACAAGTATATAAAGAAATGTTGATATAAAAAGAGAACCCATTATTCCAATAGGCATATCTTTTTGAGGATTTTTGGCTTCTTGTGCAGCTGTTGATACCGCATCAAAACCTATATATGCAAAAAATATAACAGCCGCTCCTCTAAGAATTCCACTCCAACCATAATGTCCAAACTCTCCTGTATTTTGAGGAATAAAAGGTTTCCAATTATCAGAGTTGACATAGGCAAATCCAAAAACTATAAAAAGTATTATTACACTTACTTTTATTATCACTACTAAATTATTAAAAATGGCACTCTCTTTTATCCCAATTACAAGAAGCATTGTAATCAAGAGAACTATAAAAACAGCAGGAAGATTTATTATTGCACCTGTGTGATACCATCCCTTTATAGAATCATATGCAAATGTAGGATTAGTAAGATAAGATGGTAGATTAATTCCCAAATCTTTCAAGAAACTTACAACATATCCTGACCATCCAACAGAAACAGCAGATGCACCAAAAAGATACTCAAGCATTAGATCCCATCCAATAATCCATGCAAAAAACTCACCCATTGTAGCATATGCATATGTATAAGCGCTACCTGAAACAGGTATCATTGATGCAAACTCAGCATAACATAATCCTGCAAAAGCACATCCTATTGCAGATATTATAAATGAAATAACAATAGCAGGTCCAGCATATTGTGCAGCTGCCTGTCCTGTTAAAACAAATATACCAGCCCCTATTATTCCACCAATACCTATCATTACAAGATTAAGAGGACCAAGAACTTTTCTTAAAGAACCTTTACTCTCAGCATCGGAAATAAGTTTATCAACTGATTTTCTTAAAAAAAGATTTTTTAACGCCATTTTTTCTCCTTTTTTTCTATTTTTTACTCAAAAATATTTATTTTATCTTATAAAATAATACTATCATTTTTAAAAATAGAAGTCAAAAAAAGTTATTAAATAAATGAAAAAGCAGATAAGAGAAAAATAATAAAATTAGACAAATTTACTAAAAAATCAACAAATATTTTTAACCCAATTTACACACAAATATTGACATGACCTAATTGCTAAAAGTTCTGAATTTGAAAGTTTTTCTGGTCCATAATGAATTAACTTTTCTCTTGGTCTGTCAACTTTTGATATTTCTTTCATTGTTTTTTTAAAATTATTTCCCATTAAAACCCCAAATATTTTTAAAAATTAAAAACGGAGAGAGTGGGATTCGAACCCACGGTCCGACTATACGTCGGACAGCGGTTTAGCAAACCGCCGCCTTAAGCCACTCGGCCATCTCTCCTTTAATAAGTAAGAAGTAAAAAAGTAAGAAGTGAGAAGTAAGAAGTAAAAAGCAAATAAAGAGAACTATAAAAATATTTCTCTAATTTATTATACTAAATTTTTTTGAAATGTTTTTTTAAGTCCTTCTTCTATTTTTGTCCACGAATTAAAACCAGTTTTTCTCTCCCACTTAACTGGAGTACAAATCCAATGATATGCTTTTGCTTCCCTTATTTTATCCCTATTTAAAACAGGTTTTGTTATAAATATATAAGAAAAAACTTCATACGATAAAGCAAAAAAATACATAATAGAATTTGGAAGTTTTAGAATCAAAGGTGGTTTTACTCCCATACGTTCAGCCATAAGATTTATAAAATAAGACCAGGTATAAAAATTTGGTTCTGAAACATAAAAAATCTCATTTTTTATATCATCCTCAATGCTTCTAATTATGCATCTACAAAGGTCCTCAACAAATATAAAACTAAACATAGAATCTGGATTTGATGGCGATATCATTACTCCTTTTTTTACATATTTTGCTATAGTTGAAAAACCATCATCCTTTGGTCCATAAACAATAGGTGGTCTAAGTATAACCCATTCATTAAAATCTTTAACATAATTTTCAGCAAGTAGTTTACTTAAACCATAGTTTGAAACAGGATTATCTTTTGTTTCTTCATCTCTTGGATATGAAGTATCACTTGAAGGACCACCTGCTGCAAGCGAAGAAACATATATTATCTTTTTAACATTATTTCTTTTCGCTGCTTCAACTAAATTTTTAGTAGAAGTGACATTTTCTCTTATATATTCATCTTTATTTCTTGCAAAAAGTGTTGCTGCAAGATGTATCACTAAATCACAATCTTTAAGTCCTTTTTTAAGTGTATCAATATTATGATAATCAACAGATAAATACTTAACTCCATCAATCTCATTATTTGATGACCTTGTAAAGACAACTAAATCCCAGTTATAATTTTCTTTTATAATTCTTATTAGATTTGATCCCACAAAACCTCTCCCCCCCGTAATTACAACTTTCATAATTACTCCTTTATCTTTTCAAAAAAATTTTGTGTTTTCTTTTTTAGATAATTTATATTCCTTTCAATATTCAAATTGAAAAATGAATTAAGATATTTTATTTTTCCGCGATTTATTGTATAAGCATCAGGAAATTTTTTTGATAAAATTTTTGAAAGAATTGTTTTTTTATCATCTTGTGGAGTTATAATAGTTACAGTTAAAAACATAATAGTAAAAAACAATATTTTTATTATAAGCGAAAATGGAAATACATTAAAAACTCTAATATTTAGCGAAAAATAAATATAAAGAAAACTCCATAGAGCAATAAAACCATAAAAATAATAATTTCCATATCTTCCAGTATCAGGATATAAAACAAAAATAATTATATGAAAAATTACTATAAAAAAAATCCCAGTAAAAATTCTTATCATAATTATTTTATAAAAAATCTTTTTAATCCTCTATAACCTCTGTAAAAAGAGTATTTATCAGGATACTTTCCCTCAATTATTTTATCAAATACTGATTTGCCATCCCTTTGAGGATAAAAAATAATTGTAATGTATAGCATAATAAAATAAAAGAAAAATTTCAAAAAAATTCTTGTAAAATCATTGAGATTCCTTATAGAAATATTTAAAAATCCAAAAAATCCAATCCATAACAAATTTGAAGCAAAAAGATAAGCAAATCCAAAGAGTGTTGTATCTGGATATGAGAAATAGATAAGAATATGTGTAAAAACAACAAAAATAATTATTACTAACATTAATTACTCCATAGATTTAAACTCAACATATACAGTTAAATAATCTTCGCTAAAATCTTTTGGAAGTGGATCAAATTTTTTTATTCCATAAATTGTTGAAAGTACCATCTCATCAAAAATTCTATTTCCAGATGAATTATAAATTATTACATTTCTAATACTTCCATCTCTCATTATATTAAATCTTACAACAGCTTTTAGATTTGATGATACAATATCTCTTTCCTGCCAACTATCATAAAGTTTTGTTCTAAGTTTTGTGATATAATATGGATATGGAAACTCAGATCCAAAAGTTATTCCTGAACTTTGAGAACCCCCAGCATTATTTGAATTTGAAGTAGAACCTAAATTTTGCTCAGAATTTTTTGATTGAGTATCGTTTAATTTGTTATCATTTATTATTTTGGATTCTTCATCTATCATAGAAGGTCTTAAATTTTTCGTGTTTGTATATAGATAATCAGGATCTTCAACTTGCTTATGGATATTCATTTTATTTATAAGTTTTTTGGGAACAATATTTTTAGAATCTTTCTCAATTTCTTTTTTATCAGATGAATAAGTTGCTAATTTTTTAGATTCTTCTCCTACATTGGCTACATCGGTTCTTCCTATAAAATCTATATAATACTGCTTTGGCTTTGAGGAAATTGATTTTAAGTTAATAAAAAAAAGAATTCCAAATAAAAAAAGATGAATTGTAAAAGATAAAAAAATAGAATTACTCATTTTGATACAACAACCGATATACCCACTCTTTCAGCACCAAGTTTTTTTGCTGTATCAAGAACATTTACAACACTTTGAATTGGAACATTTTTATCAGACTCAACAAGAACCGTTTTTTCATTTACTCGTGAAAGTTGAAGAATAAGCTCTTTTTCTAAATCATTAACCTTTTTTGAATTAACATAAATTTTCTCATCAGAAGTTATAGTCACTTTTATGATATCCTTTGATGTATTTGAAGTTATTGTATCAGGAGAAGAAGATGATTTTGGAAGATTTACTCTTATATGAGATGTGATAAAAAAAGGTGTTATTATCATAAATATTATAAGTATAATAAGCATAACATCTATAAGAGGAATCATATTTATTTCTGATATAAGTCCCTTTGATGTATTATGGATTTTCATTTTTATAATATCTTGCTATTATTTGTTCAATAATCCAATTTATCTCTGAGTTAAACCTTGATATATTTGAAACAAAATAATTATAAGCCACAACAGCAGGTATTGCAACAAAAAGTCCCATAGCAGTATTAACAAGCGCCTCAGAAATTCCATGTGCTATTACTGATGGACCAGCACTTTGAAATGCTGCCATATCCTTAAAAGCTCTAATAACCCCTATAACTGTTCCAAAAAGACCAATAAAAGGAGCAGTAGAACCAATAGTTGCAAGAGCATTAAGTCTTTTTGTCCATTGTGAATTATAATAATCAATCATAGCATTAACATACTCTTTTTTTTCAGAAATACTTCCACGATAATTTATCAAAGAAACAATAATCTCTGAAACTATATTTTTCTGCAAAATTAAGTTTTTTATAACATCCTCAGTTTTTGATGTAGTTTTTAACATATGAACCGCCTTTGATGCAGCAATTCTACTTTTATGAACTATTTTTTTAAACTCTTTATATTTTTCTATTATTATTGCAAGAGAGTATATAGAAAGCAAAACAAGAATAATAAAAACAAAACCTCCTGCTTTTAAAATTTCCTTAAATGTAAATTCCATAAACTCTCCTTACTCATATATTATTTTACAAAATTAGATTTTAATATTAACAACAAATCTTATTTTTTAAGATGGGAAATCACATTTTTAGTATTAGGATTTTTTATTATACCCTTCTCTGTGACTATCGCCGTAATAAGCTTTGATGGGACAACATCAAAAGCAGGATGAAATGCCACTACATCTGGATGAGATATATAAGAATCTCTTATTTTTATAACTTCAAGAGAAGACCTTTCCTCAATTTTTATATCATCACCTTTTTCAATATTTAAATCAAATGTATCAGTTGGTGCAGCAACGTAAAATGGAATCTTATGATAAGCACTTAAAATTGCAAGTGAGTAACTTCCTATTTTATTTGCTATATCCCCATTTCTTGCAATTCTATCTGCTCCTATTATAACAGCATCAACCTTTTTTGTTTTCATAACCCATCCAACCATATTATCACATATAAGTGAAAATGGTATTTTGTTTTTTAATAACTCCCATGCAGTTAATCTCGCTCCTTGAAGATAAGGTCTTGTCTCACAAGCATAAACATAACCTATATAACCATTTTTATAACCTTCGCTAATTATACCAAGAGCAGTTCCAATTCCAGCAGTTGCAAGTGCTCCAGTATTACAATAAGTTATAACAACAGATCCAGGTTTAAGTAAAGAAATACCATTTTTAGCAATATTAAGTGTTGAATTTATATCTTCATTTAATATTAAAGAAACTTCATTTTCAACAATCTCTCTTAGTTTTTTGAGTTCTCTTTTATTAAGAAAATCATTAGTTATCTTTTCTATATAATCAAGTGCTTTTCTATGAACCCTCCAACTACATTTAAAAAGAGAAACAGCAGTAGGCCTTGCTGATTTAAGTTTCTCTAAATTTTTTTCAAGAATTTTAATAAGAGCTCTTTTTTTATTTACTTTTTTAGAAATTATCTCATCTATCCCAAGAAGATATCCATATGCTGCTGTATCACCTATAAGTGGAGCACCCCTTACCATCATATCTTTTATTGCTTTTGAAACATCAGAGACATTTTTTGCTTTAAAATAAGAAACTTTAAAAGGAATCAATCTTTGATCAAGAATCAAAAGTTTATTTTTTCTATATATTAATCTTTCAGGAATCATTTTAATATTTATGGGATTGTATTTATAATTTCTTCAAGTTCCATATCAGGTTTTCCAGTTATTTCTATTGTTTTTTCTTTACCTTTTAACCCTCTTATAATATTGATATTTTTTTCACTTACCTCAAAAAATTGAGCAAGATATTTTTTTAAAATAACATTAACTTCTCCATCATTTCCTTTTGCACATACTTTGACTCTTAAAACCTTTCCTATTCTTGAGATAACCTCATTTTCATTGCAGTTTGGAATTACTCTTACTTTTATTGTCATTTTTACCTCCAATTTCAGTTATAAAATAAAAAACTTCCTATTCTTATAAGATTTGCCCCTTCTTCAAGGGCAATTTTATAATCAGAAGACATTCCCATCGAAAGATAATTTTTAAATCCTAAACTAAAATCATCAGTAAAATATCTTTCATAAATACTTCTTGCTTTTTTAAATGCTTGAGCAATTTCTTTTTCATCATCGGTCAGAGGTCCTATACACATTATTCCTCTTACAATTACATTTGGCAGTTTTGAAATCATATTGTATTCCTTATCAAAATCACTTTCTTTTATCCCATATTGTGTTTCTCTTTCATTTATTTTTAACTGAAGCATAACAGGAAGTTTTTTATTATTTTTATGAGCAAATTCATTTATGAGAAGGGCAAGTTCATAAGAATCTATGGAATCTATTGAATTAAAAAGATTTATAGAATATTTAACTTTATTTTTTTGTAGATGACCTATAAAATGTATATCATAATTATTTTTAAAAGGAATCAGGTCTAAATCTTTTTGCCATCTTGAAATTGAATCTTGAACTCTATTTTCACCAAGTATTTTTATTCGTCCATCATTTATAATGGAAATTATCTGCTCTTTTTGAGCATATTTTATTACTGCCATTACATCTGCATTATATTTTCTTGTGTGATTTAATATCTCTGATATTTTATTTTGGATGTCAAGAATTTTTATATTTTCAGATCTATCCCTTCCCTGCATTATATATATTTTAGCAAATTTTTAAAATTTCTAAAAATAAAAAACCCCTCCACCAAAAAGCGGAGGGGTTAAAATAATCGCCTACCTTAGATTATTAGTACATATCACCTGCTGGAACTGAAGGTGTCTTTTCTTTTTTCTCTGGAAGTTCAGCAACAAATGCACCAGAGATAAGTAGTGTTGATGCAATTGAAGCTGCATTTTCAAGAGCAGTTCTTGTTACCTTGCATGGATCAACTATTCCTGCCTTCATTACATCAACAAACTCCAGTTTTTCAGCATCAAAACCTATCTCATGTGATGAATTCTTTATCTTATCAACCACAATTGAAGGATCTGCACCAGCATTTTCAGCAATAGTTTTTAATGGTTCATATACAGCTTTTCTAATTATATTTACACCAATCATCTCATCCTCATGATCAACCTTTATATTGTCAAGCACCTTTGCTGCTCTAACTAATGCAACACCACCACCAGGAAGTATTCCTTCCTGAACTCCAGCTTTTGTTGCATTCTTTGCATCTTCTACTTTTGATTTCTTTGCTTTCATCTCTGTTTCAGTTGCTGCACCAACTCTTATTACAGCAACACCACCACTAAGTTTTGCAAGTCTCTCCTCAAGTTTTTCTCTATCATAATCAGATGTTGTTTCATCAATCTGTTTTCTTATTTGATTGGCTCTTTCTTTTATTTTTTTCTTATCACCCTCACCATCAACTATTGTTGTGTTTTCTTTATCAACAACAATTCTCTTTGCCTTTCCTAACTGCTCAAGTTTTGCATTCTCAAGTTTCATTCCTCTCTCTTCGCTTATAACTTCACCACCAGTAAGTATTGCGATATCTTCAAGCATCTCTTTTCTCCTATCTCCAAATCCTGGAGCTTTTACTGCACATGCTCTAAGTGTTCCTCTAAGTTTATTAACAACAAGTGTTGCAAGAGCCTCACCCTCAACATCCTCAGCAATTATTAAGAAAGGCTTTCCAGTTTGTACAATCTTTTCAAGGATTGGAAGAAGTTCATTCATTGATGATAGTTTCTTATCGGTTATCAATATAAGCGCATCCTCAAGAACACACTCCATTCTCTCAGCATCAGTTATAAAATATGGTGAAATATAACCTCTATCAAACTGCATTCCTTCAACAACATCAAGTTCAGTTTCTGATGATTTTCCTTCTTCAACTGTAATTACTCCTTCATGTCCAACCTTTTCCATTGCCTCTGCAATAAGATCACCTATTACTCTATCATTTGCAGAAATTGTTGCAATCTGAGCTTTTTCCTCTCTTGTCTTAACTGGCTTTGCCATCCTTTTCAACTCAGCAACAATTGCCTCAACAGCCTTTTGAATACCTCTTCTAACGTAAAGAGGATTTGCACCAGCAGTAATATTTTTAATTCCTTCGTTAAATATTGCTTGTGTTAAAACTGTTGCTGTTGTTGTTCCATCACCAGCAACATCATTTGTTTTAGAAGCTGCCTCTCTTACAAGCTGGGCTCCCATATCTTCAAAATGATCCTCAAGTTCAATCTCTTTTGCAATTGTAACACCATCATCTATTATTGTTGGAGAACCAAATTTCTTTGCAAGAACCACTGCTCTTCCTTTTGGTCCAAGTGTTACTTTAACTGTATTTGCTAATTTATCTACCCCCTGCTTTATTTTAAGTATTCCTGTATCTGAAAAAAGTATTTCTTTTGCCATATCACACCTCCTTTAATTTATTGATTTATTATTGCAAGAACATCTTCTTCTCTCATAATGAGATAATCTTCATCGTTTATTTTTATCTCAGTTCCAGAGTATTTACCATAAAGAACCTTATCACCAACTTTAACTTCCATTGGGATAAGTTTTCCATCCTCATACTTACCCTTTCCTACTGCAACAACCTCTCCCTCTTGTGGTTTTTCTTTTGCAGTATCTGGAATTATTATTCCACCTCTTTTCACCTCTTTTGGCTCAAGAGGTTTAACAACAATTCTATCCGCTAGTGGTGTTATATTGAGTTTTGTTTTTGCCTCTGACATATCCACCTCCTTTCTATTTTTAGCAACTATACTATCTAATTGCTAATTTTATCAAATTTTAAATAACCTTGTCAATAGCAGTCTAATATTTAATCTGCTAATTTTGAATTTTAAATTCAAAAAGAGTACTTCCAACTTCTATTTTATCGCCATCAGATAATATCTGTTTTAAAGAGATAGGTGAATCGTTATATTTTACAACCGAGGGGTTTAAAGGTATCAAAACAAAATTTCTATCTTTAAAAACAATAGCAGAAGAAAAATCTGATAAAGGAAAAAAATGATGTTTTGGTTTTGCAGGAATATGAACTCTATGAGTACCTATAAATGTTATTATTCTGTTAATTTTAAAAAATTTTCTCTCATCATATGGATTTTTTATTACTGAAAGATATGCATTTGGAATAAGAATTTTTGTAATTTTTACATACATTTTATAATGTGAAACAGAGATAACATCTCCATCTTTCAAAATCGATTTTTTTATTTTTAATCCATTTACATAAGTTCCATTTGTTGAGTTTAAATCCTCTATATAAAAATTATTATTTTCACGAGTTATTTTAAAATGATGGCTTGAAACAGTAGGGTCATCAATTACAAGATCATTTGTTTGTGATCTTCCTGCAATTATTAAATCTTTTGTAAAGGTATATTCTTTAAGATTATTAGAAGTTTTTAAAGAAATTATCAGAGTCATGTTATCTTATCAAAGATTTTATCAATTAATCCCGAAACATTAAACTTTGCTATAACAACTGTAATATTATCACTTCCATCTTTTAAATTTGCAAGATCAACAAGTTTCCTACATAAATCCATAGAAAAATTATTTTTTCTTATAACATCTATAATTTCATTATCATCTACTATCTTTGTAAAGCCATCTGTTGCAAGAATTAAAATATCACCATCTTTTAATTTCCCTTCATAGATAAAATAATTTATATACTGCTTAACGCCAATAGCCTTAGTAAGAATATTTCTATAAGAAGATTTTTTTGCCTCTTCAAGAGTAATTATTCCCTTTCTATATTGCTCCATCACAAAAGAATCATCTTGCGTTAATTGAATAATTTTTTCTTCTCTTATAAGATATGCTCTTGAATCTCCTACATGAACTACTGAAAATCTATTTTTATTATGAAAAACTGCTGCAGTAAGAGTTGTTCCCATCCCTTTTGTCTCTTCATTTTCTTGGGAATGGCGCCAAACACTCAAGTTAGCATAATCAAAAGCAGAAACAAGTATATTTGTCTCACGAGAATAATCCCTATTATTTATATCCGGAACAACTTTATTTAAAATCATCTCTTTATACTTTTCATAAACATTTTTTACAGCAAGTTCACTTGCAAGATCTCCTTTCTTATGTCCACCCATACCATCAGCTACAACCATAAATCCAAGTTCAGTATCATAATAAAAATTATCCTCGTTTCTTTCTCTCTCACGTCCTTTATCTGTTGTCCCATAAATTTCAAGTTTATAACTCATAATCTTTCCTTCTTAAAATATCACAAACAAAAATGAAATTAAGATAAAACAATGATAAAATAAAAATTAAAAAAACTGATTTTTCTATATCCAAATTAAGTTTTTTAATAATTTTTTCAAAATATATTACTGAAAGTTTTTCTTTTATCTTATTTTTATTAGGTTGTGAAATATTTAATAATTCTTTCTGTATTTCTTTTTTTATAATAGAGGATATATCTTCATTACTATAATTTTCAACATTCTGATAAATTCTATTTATAACTTCAAGTTTTATTTTTTCGCGTTCTTGATCATATTTTTTCATTTCAGACACATAAAGTAATTCTGCCTCTTTTTCTATATATATATTTTTAAAAGCCAAAAGTAAATAAAACATAAAAATCAAATAAAAAACGACAAAAAAATTTTTTTTAAAATAAAATGCAAATAACCCTGTTAGAATAATAAAAATTATAAGATAAATTTTATTAAAATCTATCAAATCAAAACCATAAGAATAAGACATATAAACAAACAATAAATATATGGATAGCAAGAACAAAAAATAAGGTATACTTTTCTTCCACCCACTTAAAAATTTAAGTTTTAAAGAAACAAATAAAAAAAATAAGGATAAAACAATAAAACTTTCAGTTCTAAAATTTATGTTATTAAAGAGATAAATCAAACCATCAAAAAGAGAAGAAATGTTTACTTTATTATTCATATTTAAGTAGGTAGCGTAAAAAATAACAAAACTTGAAATGACATAAGAAATAATTGAGTTAATCTCAAATTTTCTAATAAGAATATAAAAAGAAACAAAACCTAATAACAGAAAAATTAAAGAGAAAGGATAGGAAATTATTTCTTTTATAAACTCTTCAAATGAGTTAGCTTTTATAAAAGATGAGAAAAAATAAAGAGAAAAAACTCCAACTAATGTTAAGAAAAAATGATATACAACCCTTAAAAATAAATATAATTTAGTTGCTTGCATTTTTTTATTTTTTGTAGAAGAAAATTCTTTTATATTCAAGGATAAATTTTTATCACTTTCATTCTGCTTTTCTTTAACATATTCAATTTCAGACCCAGAAGATCCCTTTTCTCTACTTTCAACTTCTACATTACTTAAAATATTTTCTTCATTTTTTTTTATTCTAATTGTCTTTGAAACTTCTTCTTGTTTATTTTTCAAATCATTTAAATCAAGTTCAATCGTATCATTTAAAATATTTTCATAATTTTTTTCTTTATATCTTTTAAGTTCATTTACCGCCTCAAGTGCACTTTGATATCTTTCATCTGGATTTTTCTTCATCAGTTTTTCAATCATTCTTACCGTCCATACTGGAAGATCAGGTCTCAAAAGATAAAGATTTGGCAGCGGTTCACTTACATGCTTATTTATAACATCAATTGCACTCTTTCCATCAAAAGGATATTTTCCAGTAAGTAGATAAAAATATGTTGCTCCAGCAGAGTAAAGATCTGTTCTATGATCCACTTTAATTCCTCTACATTGTTCTGGTGACATAAAATAAGCAGTTCCTATCATCTCACCAGTAATCGTTAGCTGCTTTTCTTCAACAACTCTTCTTGCAAGCCCAAAATCTATAATTCTTGGCACCCCATCCTTTGTAAATATAATATTCGATGGTTTTATATCACGATGAATTATATTTTTTGAGTGAGCATGAGCAAGTCCTTCAAAAACTCCAAGCATTATATCTGAAGCTTCTTTTACATCAAGAAATTTCTTTTCAGCAACAATTTTATCAAGACTTTTTCCTTCCACATAAGACATAACAATATAATAATTATCTTTTTCTTTACCGTAATCATAAACATGGATAGTATTTGGATGATCAAGTTGTTTTGATATTTCAGCTTCTCTTAAAAAAAAATCTATGTTTCTTGGATCTGCTTCAAGTTCTTTTGCAAGAATCTTTACACATACAACCTTATTTAGCTTGATATGATGAGCTTTATAAACAACACCCATCCCCCCCTGTCCAATCTTCTCAAGGATAAGGCATCCTGCAAATGTTTTTCTTATCAAGTTATTATCGTTATTCATTTATACGTCTGTCTATATGATAAACACTCTTATTCTTGGATGGTCTTGATTTCAAAAATCTTTTTATCTCAAAGACCTTCTCTATTATTCTGGCATAATGCATTCTTTTTAAGACATTTACAACAGAGACTGAAAGTGTCATAAATGGAAATTTTTTGACATTATTCATTCTATCAGTTGTAAGGATATAACCTCTTTTCTTATCCTCCTCACTATAAAAACCAAAAATATCATCATCAAATTTTTTAATCACATCTTCCAGAATATCAATAATTTTATCTTTGGATGCTACAATCACAAAATCATCACCACCTATGTGTCCTATAAAACATATTTCTGCTTCATATTTTTTTACCGTATCAACAAGCATTCTTGCCATATACATTATAACACCATCACCCTTCAAATAACCATACACATCATTGTATGCTTTAAAGTTATCAATATCAATATAAGCATAAGAAAAAACTTTCCCTTCAGAAATAAGTTTTTTGACATATTCTTCTATTAATGGACCACCAGGAAGCTTTGTAAGTGGATTAAGTGATGAATCGCTATCTTTTCTTCTCAGTATTCTATTAATTCTTACTTTAAGTTCTCTCACATCAAATGGTTTATTTATATAATCATCAGCACCTATATCTATCATCTTCACCTTATAATCCATTTCGCTTATTCCTGTAAGTATTATTATCGGAATATCTGAATATATATTATTTTCTCTTATTTTTTTACATATCTCAGATCCATCTATATCCGGTAATTTTATATCCAAAAGAATTAATGATGGTTTTGAGTTTTTTGATAGATAATCGAGAAGCTCTCCTCCACTTGTAAGTGAAACAACATTATAATTCAAATTTTTAAGTATTACAGATACAAGCAAGCCTACATTTGGATCATCATCTACAACAACTATCGTTTTCAAATTTTCACTCAAAAACTCCCCCTTCTATAACTAAATACCTTTAAAACTATTATAAAAAATATATACAAAAAAATCAAACAATCCGCATTGGATCATAATTTTTGTCCCTGAAGAGAAAATGGATAGTTCAAAATTATGTCTCTAAAAATGTTTCAATTATTCAAAATACTAAATCCCCCTTATTTTTCCCCCTTTGTTAAAGGGGGATTGAGGGGGATTTCAATTTGTTTTTACTATGCAAAAAATAAAACAAAAAAGTTTATAGAAAAGCTTATGAGATTAAAAGAGAGTAAAAATAGTAAAATAATAGTAGAGGAGTTAGAAGTTTATGTATAGTTTTCAGGTACATTTTTTAATCTAACTAATCTTACTTCAGGGACATCGAATTTTGATCTAACACCCAATCTTTAGTTTACCTCTAATTACCCTCATTATTTACATTATCCTCTTCCATCCTAAACTGATGATATATTTTTACATACAATTCGTTTCTATCAATCAAATCAACATGCCTTCCCATCTCAACTATCTCCCCTCTATCCATCACAACAACAAAATCGCTTTTCTCAATACTTCTAATCCTGTGAGTTACATAAATAAGCGTAGTATCCTTAAATTCTTTAAAAAACAAATCCCAAAAATTTTTTTCGGTATTTAGATCCATTTGATTTGTGGAATCATCCATTATTATTATTTCAGGTCTTTTCAAAAGAGATCTTGCAAGAGAAATTCTTTGTCTCTGACCACCTGATATACTCATACCTTTGTTTCCTATAATAGTATCAAGACCTTTAGGCATTGCAGAAATATCCTTTTCAAGTTGACATATCTCAATAACCTTTGATATCTCTGATTTTTCATAACTTTTATAAAGTGTTATATTATTAAGGATTGTATCACTAATTATATATGGTTCCTGTGAAATATAAACAATCTTTGAGTAATATTCATTAAGATCAATTTTTCTAACATCAATAGAATTAACTGTAAAAATACCATTACTAAACTCTATTAATCTTGAAATAGTTTTAAGTAAAATTGTCTTTGAACTTCCAATTTTTCCAACAACAGCAATTTTTTTGCCTCTTTCTATTTCAAGATTTATTTTTTTAATAACATAATTTTCATTAATTTTAAGAGAAAGATCTTTTAGAAAAATTTTTTCAATACTATTGGATAATTTTAAAGGTTTATCTGGTAAAATTAGAGAAGACTTAAAATTAAATATTTCATCAATTCTTTTTATACTTGTTTTTGCCCTCTGTCCGCTTACAAAAAACTGGCTCACATCTGAGACAGGAAATATAAGCATAAAGGTGTATACCTGAAATGAAACTATATCACCAATTGTTATATCACCTCTTGATATTGCATTAATTCCACCAAAAAAATAAACCATCATTACCGAAAGTGTTCCTGTTGCAAAAAAAAGATATCTCATTAAAACTTGTTTTTTTTCTGCATCAATTGCTTTTTCCATCTGAATTAAGTTAAGTTCATCAAACTTTTTAACAAAGTTTTTCTCTTTGCTATTTGCCTTAATAACCCTTATCCCCGAAAGACTAATCTCAAGAAAATCATAAATCTCAGAAATTGATTTTTGAAGAAGATCAAATTTATTAGAAATAATACTTTTAAAGTGTGTTGTAATATATAAAAGTAAAGGAAGAGGAAGTATTGAAACTACAGCAAGTTTAAAATTTGTATAAAACATAAAGAAAAGAACAGCAATTATTGTAAATACTGCTTGAATAAATCTAAAAACACCAGAACAAGAAAACCATGCTATTTTTTCTGATATATCATCAACAAATCGTGTAAGAATATCCCCCTGTGAGTATTTTGTAAAAATATACTCATCAAGAGAAAGTATATGTGAAAAAAGTTTTTTTCTAACTTCATACTCAATCCTATAATTCATATAAGCCCTCTCTACAGTAGCAACAATATTTAAAATATAATGAATAATACTTATTGAAAAAATTATCCAAACATTTCTAACAAGATAATCTCTGCTTAGATTTTTTTCAAAACCATTAATAATCTTTTTTATGTAGTATGGGGAAAGTGCTGAAAGAAAAGAAACGCAAAGTCCTAAAAAAACAATAACAAATAGTCTTAATTTATGCTTTTTCCAATAAGGAATAAACCATTTAATTACATATTTCATAATCAATTTTGAAGTTTATAAAAATTATAATAATAACCCTTTTTTTCAATCAGTTCCTTATGTGTTCCAAACTCAACTATTCTTCCATTATTTAAGAAAGCAATATAATCTGAATTCTCAACAGTCGAGAGTCTATGAGCAATTATTATCATCGTTTTATGTGCCATTAACATTTTTATAGAAGATGAAAGAATTCTCTCAGTGTATGGATCAATATTTGAGGTCGCTTCATCAAGAATTATAATTGGCTGATTTAAAACCATAGCCCTTGTAATTGAAATAATTTGTTTTTCACCGCTTGAGATATTTGAACCTTTTTCTTTTATAATTTTTTTCATACCAATTTTTTTATAAAATTCAGAAAGTTCAAGAACCTCTATAGCATTATAAACCCTTTCATCTTTTATCTCATCATCCATCATTTTAAGATTATCCATAACCGTTCCAGGAAATAGATACACATCCTGCAAGACCATTCCAATAAGTTTTCTTATAGATGATATTGATATATCTTTTATCTCAACACCATCTATTAAAATTCTTCCTTTCTCATAATCATAAAATCTTAAAAGAAGATTTACTATCGTTGATTTTCCACTTCCTGTTCTTCCAACAATTGAAAGTGTTTTCCCTTTTTTAAGTTCAAAACTTACTCCCTTAAGTACCCAATCGGATGTCTCGTACTTCATCCAAACATTATCAAAAACTATAGAGTTTTTAAACTCATCAACATAGGTTTTTCCTAAATAAACTTCAGTTTTCTCATTAAGTAGATTATTTATTCTGTTAAGTGAAGCAAATGATTTCTGAACAACACTTAAATACTCACTAAATCTAAATATCGGTTCAAAAAGTTGCCCTATGTATAATGCAAACATAACAAGAACACCTATTGTAAGTTCATTATTTAAAACCTTAATTCCACCGTATCCAAATATAATTGTCTTTGAAAGAGGATCAAGAAGCGTTATTGATATAAAAAAAATGCTTGCAATCATCTCAACAAAAAATACAGATTTAAATTTTCTATAATTTAAAAACTCATGTTTTTCTTCAAGAGTATCTTTTATTTTAAAGATCTTTATAAGATTTATAAATCCTATATTTTCAGAAAGAAATGAAGTGAGGTCTGCAATTTTTTTTCTCACATCAATAAAAAATTTTTGTGTTTTTGTAACATAAAAATATGCAATTACAAACATAAATAAAACAACAGGAATAAGAAGAAGTGAAAGAGTTAAACTGTTATACATCATTATTACAAAAACCCCAATGAATATAAATATATCCATAACTATTGTTATAGAAATCTCTGTGAAAAGTTCATATATAGAAGATGTATCACTTTGAACTCTTGCGCTTATTTTCCCTGGGTTATTCTTAACAAAATAATCAATTGGAAGTTTTATAACCTTTAAATAAAGATCGTTTTTAAGTTCATATATAATTCTCTGACCTATTTTTATAAGATTTACAAGTGCATAATAACTCAAAATAAAAAAAGAAAGATTTAGAGAAAAATAAAAAAACATAATATAAAGAAAATAACCCATATCTCTGTTTGCTATTGCCTTATCTATAAGAGTTTTTATAAGAACTGGAGATATGAGTCTTATTATATTGGAAATTAGAAAAAGAAAAAAAATTCTTATGAGATCTTTTAAATATCTTTTTACAAATTTATAAAAAAGTTTAAACGAATGATTGTAATTTATTTTTTCAGATGGGATATTTAGAATTTCTTCTTCCATAAAAACCCCAAATACTTTTCTAAAAATTTTAAAAAATATCTGGGGTATATATAAACACTAATTTATATATTGATATCCTTTTTCAAGAGCTTTTTTGTTTAGGTCTATTAATTCTGGTTTAAGTTTCTTATAAACTTTTGGAAGTGCTTCTTCAAAAGAAGATAATTTAATAGAATTTGTAATTTTTGCAAAAGAACCAAGAGCAACCATATTCATAACCTTTGAGTTTCCAATTTCATCAGCAATTTTATTAAAAGGAACTTCAAATATTTTTATATCCTTTCTATTTGATTTTGAATTTATAAGCGATGAGTTTACTATTAATATTCCACCTGCTTTTACAAGTGGTTCAAACTTTGCAAATGATGGCTCATTAAAAACAATTGCAACATCAGGGTTTGAAACTATTGGGCTTGCAACAATATCATCACTTATAACAACAGAACAATTAGCCGTACCACCTCTCATCTCTGCTCCATAAGACGGGAAAAAACTAACATTTTTCCCATCAAGCATACCAGCATATGCAAGTAAAACACCTGCTGAAACTACTCCTTGTCCACCAAAACCACTTAATCTTGCACCTATATACATAAAACCTCCTTATTTTACATCCTTATAAACACCCGGAGGAAATATCTTTACCATCTGATCTTCAATATATTTTGTTGCTTGTGAAGGATTATTTGTCATACCCCAGTTTGTAGGACACATTGATAGAATCTCAACTATTGAAAAACCAATTCCATCAACTTGATTTTTGATCGCCTTTTTAATAGCATTTTTAGTTTTTACAACTCCCGCTACATTATGAACAGTGGTCCTCTCAGCATATCTTGTTCCTTCAAGAGAACTCAAAAGTTCACAAACCCTTATTGGATATCCATTAACCCTTGGATCTCTTCCATATACAGTTGTTGTTGATTTCTGACCTATAAGTGTTGTTGGAGCCATCTGACCGCCAGTCATTCCATATATTGCATTGTTTATAAATATTATTGTTATATTTTCGTTTCTTGCTGCAGCATGAACAATCTCAGCCATACCTATAGAGGCAAGGTCTCCATCTCCTTGATATGATATAACTATTGTTTCAGGTTTTGATCTTTTAATTCCAGTTGCAATTGCAGGACCTCTCCCATGAGCACCTTGTATTGCATCGCAGTTAAAATACATATCTGCAAATACAGAACACCCAACAGGAGCAACAAATATAGTCCTTTCTCTTATATTTAACTCATCAATAACCTCAGCAATAAGTCTGTGAACTATACCATGTCCACAGCCAGGACAATAATGCATTTTAACATCAAACAATGATTTTGGTTTTTCATTTAACAGTTTCATAATCTCTTACTCCTTTTTTTACAATCTTATTTAAATAATCAAAGACCTCTTCAACAGTTATTATTGAACCGCCAGGTCTTCCATAAAAATAAACATCCCCTTTACCATCCAGTGAGAGTTTAACATCCTCAAGCATCTGTCCAAGACTCATTTCAACAACAAGAAACTTCTTTACTCTATTCGCAATCTCAAATAATCTCTTTTTTGGATATGGCCAAAGCGTAATTGGTCTAAAAAGACCTGCCTTTATTCCTTTCTCTCTTGCCATCTTTACTACTGAGTGCGAAATCCTTGCAGATGTTCCATAAGCAACTATTACAATATCAGCATCATCAATCATTATCTCTTCATATCTTACTTCCTTTTCCTCAATTTCTTTATATCTTTTAACCCTTTCAAGAACCATTTTTTCAAGCATTCCTTCTCTAAGGTCATATGATGTTATTCTTCTCTTTTCCCTTCCATTATTTACACCTATAGCCCAATCTGGCTCTTTTAAATTTTTAACATCAACTTCAGGTGTTCTCCACTCAATTGACTCCATCATCTGACCTATTATTCCATCAGCAAGTATAATCGCTGGAACTCTATATTTAAAAGCAACCTCATAACAATAATAAGGAAAATCTGCCATTTCTTGAACCCCATTTGGAGCCATAACAAACAATCTGTAATCACCATGTCCACCACCTCTTGTTGCTTGAAAATAATCTCCTTGTGCACCAGCTATATTACCAAGCCCAGGACCACCTCTTGCAACATTTGCAATTAAAAATGGAAGATCCGCACCAGCACAATAAGAAATTCCTTCCTGTTTTAAACTTATTCCCGGGCTTGAAGATGATGTCATTGACCTTATACCAGTTGAGGCTGCACCAAATATCATATTTATAGCAGCAACTTCTGATTCTGCCTGAATAAAACTCCCACCAACTTCTGGCAATCTCCAAGACATATACTCAGGAACTTCATTTTGAGGGGTTATAGGATAACCAGCAAAAAATCTACACCCCGCTCTTATAGCACCTTCAGAAAGTGCTTCATTTCCTTTCATTAACATTTTCATATCTAACTCCTTTTTTTATTTATAATTCATAGACTTTTATTGCAAGATCAGGACATATCTTGGTACAACTCAAACAAGCTATACATCCATCTCCTTTATATTTTGCAGGGTAATAACCGGTTTTAGAAAATGTTTCTGATTTTTCAATGCATTTTACTGGGCATACTGAAATACATAAATAACATCCTTTGCATCTCTCAGTATCAACTTCCATCTTACCTTTTTTAGGCATACAAACCTCCTTCCACTATTTTATATATTTTCAACGCACATAGCAATACCCATACCCCCACCTATACAAAGAGAAGCAACACCTTTTTTTGCTTTTCTTTTTTTAATCTCATATAGAAGTGTTGTAAGTATTCTTGCCCCGCTTGCACCTATAGGATGTCCTAAAGCAATTGCACCACCATTTACATTTACATTTTCATCATCAAGACCAAGTTCTATCATAACAGAAATTGCTTGAACTGCAAATGCCTCATTTAACTCCCAAAGTTCTACATCTTCTTTCCTCCAATTTGCTTTTTTAAGAGCAATTCTAACAGCCTCAACAGGACCTATTCCCATAACTAATGGATCAACACCAAAATATCCATAGGAAACAATTCTTGCAAGCGGCTTTGCATTATATTTTTTTACCATCTCCTCAGATGCAACAATTACAGCGCTTGCACCATCATTTATGCCACTTGCATTTCCAGCAGTAACAGTTCCATCTTTCTTAAAAGCAGGTTTAAGCGAAGAAAGTTTTTCAATTGTAGTTCCAAACCTTGGATACTCATCTTTATCAAAAATCAAAGGTTCTTCTTTTTTTTGTGGTATTTCAATAGGAACAATCTCATCATTAAATCTTCCTTCTTTTATTGCTCTTTCTGCTTTATTTTGAGATTTAACTGCAAATTCATCTTGCTCCTGCCTTGATATTTTATAATTTTCTGCAAGATTTTCTGCTGTAATTCCCATATGACAGTTATTAAAAATATCTGTAAGTCCATCATAAATCATAAGATCAATAAGATCTGTATTTCCCATTCTAATTCCCCATCTTGCATTTTTTAAAACATAAGGAGCATTACTCATTGATTCAGTTCCACCAGCAATTATTATATTTGCTTCGTGTGCTTTTATAAGTGAGTGTGCAAGACATATACTTCTAAGCCCTGATCCACAAACCATATTAATTGTCATTGCTGTTTTTTCTTTTGGTATGCCAGAGTTTAATTGGATTTGTCTTGCCACATTCATTCCCGAACCACTCTGAAGCACATTTCCAAAAATAACCTCATCAATATCATTTACATCTATTTTATTTTTCTCTATAAGTTTTTTTACCACTATTTCACCTAACTTTGCAGCGGAAAAATCTTTAAGACTTCCGCCAAATGAACCTATTGGTGTTCTAAGTGCATCAATTATATACACATTTTCATGCATAACTCCCTCCTTTTAATTAACTTAAAGTATTTATCGCTATAAAGGTTTCAACGCTACTTTTAAAATCCCCCTTAAATTCCCCCTTTCACAAAGGGGGATACAAGGGGATTTACTAATTTCCTACTTGTCACATCTTATGTCTCTCACTTGTCTCACGATTCTCACATTTCTAACGATTCTCACTTCTTACCTTCTCACATTTAACTACCAATTATTACTTAAACACTTCTTCCAGTGACTCACAAACCATTTCAGCAGCATATTTCATATCTTTAATCGTATGCCTATAGCAAACATATCCATGATGATACGGCTGCAAGAAAACTTTTCTTCTTATAAGATTTGTGTAAAATCTTGTTCTATACTCTTTATACTTACCTTCTTCATCTTTTTTAAATGTTATATATGGCATAAGAGGTGCTCCACTAAACTCAACTGGAATGTCTCTTTTTTTAAGGTAATTTTTTATTATATTTGCAAAAACCTCACCTCTTTTTTTAACGCCCTCAAGTATATTATCTCTCTCCATAATCTCTATCGTTTTTAAAGAAGCAACCATTGCAAGTGAGTTCGGAAAATATGTTGATGAAACAAAAACATTGTTTGGTGGTGTTACAACATCCATAACCTCTTTTTTTCCAACCACCATACTTATCTCATAACCATTAGCCATTGCTTTACCAAAACAGGAAAGATCTGGGATTACTCCAAAAACTTTTTGAGCGCCACCAAGTGAAAATCTAAAACCAGTTCTTATCTCATCAAAAATTAAAACAGAATTATTTTTTGTTGTAATTTCTCTTAAAAACTCAAGAAATCCTGGTTTTGGCATCTCGACAGGATGAGCAAGAGGATGTCCAACAGGTGTTACAATAATTGCAGCAAGGTCATCTTTATGTTTTTTAACAAGGGCTTCAACCTCTTCAAAATTGTTATAATGAAACTCATAAACATCTTCATAAAGTTTTTCAGGTATTCCCCCTTTAACCTCAACACACCAATCATGCCAACCATGATATCCGCATCTTAAAATATTCTTTTTACCTGTGAACGCTCTTGCAATTCTTATTGCAAGTGTTGTTGAATCAGAACCTGTTTTTGTAAAAACAACCATCTGAGCTGATGGAATTAACTCACAAACCTTTTTTGCAAGTTTATTTTGAATCGGCTGAACAAGAGACATACAAAAACCTTTGTTTTTTATCTGTTCAATTACAGCTCTATCAATCTCTTTTTCTCTATGCCCTATTATTATAGGACCATACGCACAAAGCATATCTATATACCAGTTTCCATCAACATCCTTAACCTTACCACCTTTTCCTTCCTCAAAAAATATAGGATACTCACCAGGTACAAAATTATATGGTCTTCTTATACCAGCCATCCCACCTGGAATAATTTTTTTTGCTTCTTCATAAAGTTCAAATGATTTATCAAGCTTTAATTTTGTGGCTTCCATCTCTCCTCCTTTCTTTAATTTTACAAAAAAATGATTAAATCTCTATACCCACATGAGAATTTAAGGAATTATCAAATAAAGAAAATATTTATTTAGAATTTGCCGATATAAAATTAGATCCAATTTGTATCATTTATTTTTTAGCATCATTTTTTCATAAAGTTTTTTGACAATAAATGTTGCAACATCTTCGGCATATGTTCCAGGACCAAATCCAGCATCAAAACCAAGTTCAACAGCAAGTTTATTGTTAATTCTTGGACCACCAACAATTAATATAAACCTATTTCTTAAATTTTCCGCCTCTATTAACTCTATAAAGTTTGTAAGATTTTTTATATGAGCATCTTTTTGAGTTACAACCTGTGATATAAGTATTGCATCAGCATTTATTTTTTTAGCCATTTCAATAAGTTTTTCATTTGGAACTTGTGCTCCCATATTCAATGCCTCAATCATTGGATATCTCTCAAGCCCAAAATGATGATTATACCCTTTCATATTCATTATCGCATCAATACCAACAGTGTGAGCATCAAAACCAGTTGTTGCACCAATTACAACAACCTTTCTTTTTATTTTTTCTTTTATAAACTGATTTACCTCATCCATTGTCATTGCTTTATCTATTGCAGGAGTATACTCAACAGAATCATAATCTATTGAGACATCTGTCTTTGCATACGCAATAAAAAAAGTAAATTCTTCACTTAACTCAGCCATATGAACTATATCAACAGTTTTAAAACCTAATTTTTCAAGATAAAGTTTTGCACACTCCTTTGCTTTTCCACCATATGGAATAGGAAGTGTAAAAGATAACTGCATTGCTCCATCATTTAATGTATCACCATAAGGCCTTACAAGTTTCATACCACCTCCTTAATTCAAATCCCCCTTTTATTCCCCCTTTTCTAAAGGGGGAATTAGGGGGATTTTTTTCTTACTTTTCACCTTTTCACTTTCTAACTTTCTCACTTTCTCACTCTTTCACTTCTAACCTTAATATTTAGTTTTTTCTTTAAATAATCTTCAACAGGATTATAATAATCATTCTTTTTTTCAAAAACACCATCAAGCCCTTTTCCACCATCTTTTGGTCTTTTTATATCAGCAAACATCCCCCTCTCTATTGCTTCAAAAAGCCCAATTCTATTAACCTCCTCTAAAAGTTCAACTGCCTCATCAAGAACCTGTCTTGCTCTTTTTGCAATAATTCCATCTTTTTTAATTTCAATATCATTTAGGAAATCAGCCATATTGTTATGGACATAAAGAGCATTTTCTATCGCAAGAAATCTATCTTGAATATATGGTGTATGTATTGCCTCGGTGAGCATTCCAAGCAATTGTATTGTTTGTCCTGTTGCTTTTGCAGTAAAATTAAACATAGTATTCATTGCATAACCTTTAAATATATTTCCAGTCATAAATTTTGTTGGTGGCATATATTTTAAAGGATGTTTTGGAAATATTTCCCTTGCCATAAGCGCTTGAGCAAACTCAAGTAAAAATCCATTCTTTATATCAGGATTCATCTCAAAAGCATGTCCAAGCCCAATTAACTCATCTGGCATACCAGCTCTATACGCAAAACTTTCATTTATAAACTGAGATGTTAAAACTGTATCTGCTTTCTCTATCGCATCACTTGTTGTTAAATAATTATCCTCACCAGTATTTATTATAATTTGTGCTCGGCAGTTTATCATTCTTGAGAAAAACTGATCGGTAAATGTTCTATACATATTTATATCCCTAAACAAAATTCCATACATTGAATCATTTAACATCATATCAAGACGCTCAACTGCTCCCATTGCTGCAATCTCAGGCATACATAGTCCCGAGCAGTAATTAACAAGCCTTATATATCTTTTAACCTTATCACTTACTTCATCAAGTGCTTTTCTCATTATTCTAAAATTTTCTTGTGTAGCATAAGTACCACCAAAGCCCTCTGTTGTTGCTCCATAAGGAACATAATCAAGCAAACTTTGAGCAGTTGTTCTTATAACAGCAATTATATCGGCACCTTCTAAAGCACTAGCCCTTGCTTGCTTTACATCCTCATATATATTTCCAGTTGCAACTATAACATATATCAAAGGTCTTTTCTCATTTTGCAAGTATTCTTTTAATTTTTGATTTCTATAAGAAATATTTTTTTCAAGTTTCTCATCAAGTTTTTTTATAATCTCATCCGCTTTTTCTTTTATCTTTTCAAACTCAACCATAGGAAGTGTTGATATATCAAAACCATCTGCAATATTCTTATTTAGTTCATCAATCGTTTTTCCTGTTTTAATCAAAGCATTTATATAATACTTTGATATTCCTTCACCAACTTTGTCTTTTAATTTATCAACTATTAAGTTTGGGACTGGAACACCATCAGAATTTGCCCCATCTGCTCCAAGAAGCCTTAAACTTGCTCTCTCTATTGTTACTGTTGTATGAGTATCAATGTATTTTTGAACTTTCTCTGTTATAGAATTACTAAGTTCTCTTGCTTTTTTTATCTTTTTTATATCAAGACCAAGAAGTGGAGTTTTTTTAGTTTTTTGAGTTTTCATAATTTGCCTCCATAATATCTTTCGCTTTTTTGTATATTTTTTCATCAATTCCAAGAATTCTTGCAATCTCAAGAGCATCGCTTGTCTTTTTATCATCATTTGTTCTTACAAGTTTATATATCATACATCTGTTTATAAATCTAATTCTTTCCCAAAGATTCAAATTTTTATCTTCATTTTCAATCAACTTTTCATATCTTTTCTTATCAAATCCCATCATACAAAGAAAATCAGTATTTTTAAATTTAGAAATATTTTCAAGATGAGTTGCAAGAAAAAAATAAATATTTTTTCTTTCAGAAAAATCAGAAATTATTGCATTTATAAGCGATGATGCTTCAAATGAGTTTGTTGTTTTTGCAAACTCATCAGAAATAACAAGGACATTTTTAGATATATTTTTATAAAACTCTACAAAATCATAAATCTCTGATGCAAAACTTGAAAGCCCCTTTAGTTCCTCATCTCCAAAAAGAACATATATATCATCAAATAATCTTGTTGAAAATTTTTCTGCACAAACAAAAAGTCCATACTGAGCCATAAGTTGAAGTAAAACAACTGTTTTTAAAACAACTGTCTTTCCCCCCATATTAGAGCCTTTGATGATGTTTATATTTTTAGTAAATTCAAAATCAAGTGGTGTATATTCAATCTTGTTTTTGGAAAGTTCTTCTTTTAATGAAAGAAAAACTCCTTTTTTTATATATATGTTTTTTGAATTAATATCTGGCCTAGTTAGGATAAATTTAGATGCAAGTTCTGCTGATGCAACTGCTATATCAAGTTTTTCAATAGAAGTAATAGAATCAGAAATAAAAGAAAGATAGTTTTTTAATTTTTCAATTATCTTTGAGACAACCTCGCTTTCAATTTTTTTCTCCTCAGATATATACTCCTCACGTTTGCGTATAAGATCTATAATCTCATTAGAATACTTTGGTTTTAAAAGGACTCTTTTTGAATCATAAACATCAATAAAAAAATAATTCTGAAACTCATTTTTTAAATTTTCATTATCAACAACTAAAAATTCATTTTTTATTTCAAGACCAGTTTTTTCTTTTATTAAATTTAAAAATTCATTTTTCTTCTCATCTATTTTTTTTGATATATCAGAAATTTTTTTTCTTACCTCAGCAAGTTGTGGATTATATTTTTCACTTATATAAAATGTATCTGATACCCCATCACAGTTTAAAAAATCAAAAATTTCCTTGTAATCTTGTTTGAAACCAAATTTTTCAGAAATTTTTTTACCAAGAGTTTCTTTTATAAAAACATAGTTGTTTATAAATTTTTTATATATAAAAACATCGGTAATATCTGATGGCTCTTTTGATGGATTTATATATGGAATATTTTTAAGATGATATTTCACTTTATCATACTTAAAAGGTTTATTTTTTTTAAGATCCAATACAACATCAGTTAGATCATATTTTTCTAGGAGTTTAGTTTTTGAGTTTATCAATTTAAAATTTTCTTTATAACTCTTACCATAAGGAGTAAGAGGAAGAAAATTATTCTTTATAAAATCAAATTCGCAAAACTTTTCTATATTCATATTTTAAGAATTTACATAATAAGGATTATACAAAAATCTTTTCCTAACATCTACTTGAAATCTCTTTTCAAAATCATTAAAAGATATATCGTATAAATTTATCACATATTTATTTAAGTTTAGTGGAAGCATAAAATAAACATTAACATCTTCAACTAATTTTTTAAACTGTCTGTAATTTAAAAAAACCTTTGTAAAATCCATAATGACTATATTTTTGATATCCTTTATTCTTTCAAGTTTTGATTCACTAAACGCCCCTTTAATATACATCGTTTTAGAATAAATAAAAACATCATCTTTAAGCGAACTTAAAAAATCGTACTCGCTTTCTTTTATCTTCAGCCTTGAAATAAGTTCTAAAAGCATTATTCTATCCCAAACAAGATCTATTGAAGAATAATCAACCTTAAAAACATAATAAAACTCAGAGTTTGGAAAAATTGAAACCTGTGTAATTCTGTCTACCGATCCATCAACAAAAACATATTCTACATCCCTAATTTTTTCAATTATTTCTTTAAGGTCTTGATTTGAACCTGGTGATGAAAGCCTAATTTTAATATCATTCTTAGGCGATATAACAACAGGATATCCACCCATAATACTGTTTTGAATAACCTCTTTTATTTCATAATCATATACAGAGTTTAAAAAAACTGAATTTGTAAGACAAATCCATCCTTTTTTAATTTCCACAAATGGCTTTGATTTTAAATATATATCATCAAAAACGCTATCAACACCTATAGAAGTGCAAAAAACCTTATCTTTTTCTCTATAGCTTTTTAAAAGATAATTTAAAAATGTTGTCTTCCCACAATTTTTTTGAAAACCAGTAATAAATACAATCTTTTTTTTGCTTAAAGACATAAAGTTTTTTGAATCTAAAATTTTTATCTACTTATAAAAAAATTATTCTAATTTATGTCTTTTTGTTCTTATGAGATCCTTTGGTTCAAGTGTTAATTTTTCACCGTTTAATAGTTTTGCAACACCATCAATTGGTTTATACATCTCATCCTTGCAATACTCGCAATCACACTTTGCAGGTATATAATCATGTGGCTGTGTATATGTTGTTATAACTCCTTCATAATTTCTAAGCACTGCTCTTTTATCAGAAAGTGATATCAAGTAATTAGGCATAACCGGAATCTTTCCACCACCACCTGGAGCATCAACAACAAATGTTGGCACAGCCATACCAGTTGTATGCCCTCTTAGATTCTCTATTATCTCTATTCCCCTTGCAACACTTGTTCTAAAATATCCTATTCCCATTGAAAGGTCACACTGATAAATATAATATGGTTTAACCCTTATCATTAAAAGTTCATGAACAAGTCTCTTCATTGTTTGTGGGCAATCATTTATACCTCTTAAAAGAACACTTTGATTTCCAAGCGGAATTCCAGCATCAGCAAGTTTTTCACAAGCAATCTTTGCCTCATAAGTTATTTCTTTTGGATGATTAAAATGTGTATTTACATATATCGGATGATATTTTTTTAGCATATTTACAAGTTTATCAGTTATTCTCATAGGCATAACAACAGGTGTTCTTGTCCCAATTCTTATTATCTCAACATGATCTATATTCCTGAGTTCAGAAATTATTCTCTCAAGCATCTCATCTGTTAAAACAAAAGGATCCCCACCAGAAATTAAAACATCTCTTACCTCTTTTGCTTTCTTAATATAATCTATTGCTTTTTGAATATTTTCCCAACTCATATGAACATCTTCAAATCCAACAAGACGTCTTCTTGTACAATGTCTACAATTCATTGAACATATATTTGTCACAAGAAAAAGAACCCTATCAGGATATCTATGCGTAAGACCTGGTGCTGGAGAATCTACATCCTCATGTAGAGGATCTTTCAAATCCTCAGGCAAATCTATCAATTCCTTTGCACTTGGAACAGCTAATTTTCTAACTGGACAATTCTTATCTTTTTTATCCATTAATGCTGCATAATATGGTGTTATTGACATCCTAAATTTTTTAAGAACTTTTTTTAAATCCTCTTCCTCCTCTTTGTCAATAACTGCTACTTTTTTTAATGTCTCAACATCCTTTATTGCATTTGAAATCTGCCATTTATAATCATACCAATTTTCTTCTGGTACATCCTTCCATAGTTCAATATTTCTCCACTCCACTTTTTTAAACTCTTTCTTCATAAACACCCTCCATCAAGAATAATGTCTTTCATACTCTTTTCTTATTATCTTGTTTCGTCTAAGTATATCCAATGCAATTTCTGCATGACCTTTCATATATCCATTCCCAATAATCATATCAATATCTTTTCCAACACCTTCTGCACCAAGAGCCGCTTTTGTAAACGAGGTTGCCATTGAAAAGAAGTAAACAATGCCTCTTTCTCTTGTAATTAGTATAGATGCCATCTCTGTGTTTGGAACATTAACACAGTTTATGACTATATCTGCAAGTCTTCCATTAGTAATTTTTGAAACCTCTCTATAACATTTAACTGCATCTGTTGCATCAAGTTTTAAGACATAATCACAAAAACCCATCTTTTTTATCTTTTTAACACCTTTATCAGAATACTCTATTCCTATAACCTTTCCTCTAACGCCTGCCCTCTCCTTTGCAGCAAAACTACAAAGCACTCCAGATTTTCCACTTGCTCCAATTATTACAACAGTATCCCCAGGCTTTACAAGCCTTTGTGTTTGAGCTGGTGCTCCACATACATCAAGGGCAGCAAGAGCAAGTTTTTCAGGAATATCTATGGGAAGTTTTGAGTATATTCCACTTTCAAAAAGAATTGCTTTTCCTTTTATTGAAACTTGCTCTGTATCCTTACTTAATGAAATGATTTCTTCAATCTTTAAAGGAGTCAATGAAAGAGAAACAAGAGATGCAATTTTATCACCTTCTTTAAGATCAATTTTACCTTTTAGTTTTGGACCTATTTTTAAAACCTTTCCTATAAACATTCCACCCGAACCAGTTACAGGATTTTGCATCTTTCCTCTTTCATTTACTATTTCAAGAATTCTATTTTTTATCTTTTCTTCATCATTTTGGCACTCATTTTTAATTTGAGTATAACTTGCCGAATCAATATTTAATCTTGCTATATCAATCATTATCTCATTATCCCACATATAATTCATAGAATTATCTATCTTTAAGGCTGGTTGTGGAAGAACACCCTTAGGATTTATAACCCTATGAGTTCCAAAAGGACAACCATTGCTTTTAATCTCAATATTCATAAAAATCCTCCTATCTTAAATCAAAGATTTTTCTTACATCTGATGGTTTTGCAACATCCATTTGTGCCTCTTTTATAATCCTTACCGCTCTTTCGACAAACTCTGCATTTGATTTTGCAATAACACCTTTTGAGTAATATATATTATCCTCAAAACCAACTCTTATAAATCCACCAAAAGCAATAGCCCCATATATTGCAGGAAGATGTGCCCTTCCTATTCCCATAACTGTAAAATAAGAATTTGATGGCAAAAGGTCAATCATTTGGCATAAAATTTTAGGGGTATATGGAAGTATTCCTGGCACATTTAAAACAAGCCCAAAATGATATGGTTCTTTCAATAGCCCTTCCTTTATTAAAAGTTTTGCACTCTCTATATGAGAATAATCAAAACACTCAAGTGTTGGTTTTACTTTGTATTTATTCATCTCTGATGCAAAATGCCTCATAATTGGAAGAGTATTTATTATATAATCATCTCCAAAATTAACAGTTCCACAATCAAGTGATGCCATATCCGGTTCAAGAGATACCGGCTTTATTCTTTCCTCTGCACTCATTCCAACAGCCCCACCAGTTGTAATCTCAATTACAATATCACATTTTTTTCTTATTAGTTCTATTGCTTTTTTAAAAACATTTAAATCTTGTGTTGGAGTTCCATCATTATTTCTTACATGAAGATGGACAATTGATGCTCCTCTAAGATATGCCTCATAAGTAGAGTCGGCAATTTCTTCAGGTGTTATTGGAAGATTTGGGCACCTATCCCTTGTTGTTTCAGCACCTGTTACTGCAACAGTAATTGCAACTTTATCCATAGACACCTCTTTAAAAATTTATTTTTTTCCAATAACAAAGCCATTTGGATCTATTTCCCTAAGCACATTTAATGATTTTTCATCAGGTTCTTTTGAAACCTCAACCTTAGAAGGAATTATAATCTCCATCGATGAGTTATTTTTTATATCCTCAATACTTACACCTGGATGAATAGAAAGAAGTCTTAATCTTTTTGTCTCTTCATCAAAATCATAAACACCTAACTGTGTTATAACTCTATATGGTCCACCTTCACTAAGTCCTGCTTTTTTTCTCCCATTTGGACCATCAATATATCCTGGTGTTGTTATGAAATTAAGTCTATCAACAAATTTATCTTTTTCTTGCTTCATTATTATAACCGTTCTAAAACAAAATGATCCTATATCATTTGCCCCACCAGAACCAGGTAACCTAACTTTTGGTTTTTCCCAATCACCTATAACAGTTGTGTTTATATTTCCATATTTATCTATCATTGCAGCACCAAGAAATCCATAATCAATATAACCACTCTGCGCTTGACTCATAACATCATGCATGCTTGATGCACAAACAGCTCTGTAAAATGTTCTTGAATCTCCAACCGATATCGGAAGAACTGGTGGTTTTGGTCCTATTCCACCTGCTTCAAAAATTATCAAAAGATTTGGAGCAAATGTTCTTTGAGCAAGCATTGCTGCAATCATTGGAAGACCAGTTCCAACAAAAACACTTTTTCCATCCTCAAGCGTTGAAGCAGCAATATATGCAAGCAATTCTGTTGGAGTATATTTAGCCATTATTCCTCCCTGAAATTAAGTTTTTCTATATCAGAAAGTTTCTTCATTTTTTCTTCTCCACCAATAAGTTTTAAATACTCGGAAAAATCAGAAACACCATAAACATATTTATCAAGGTACTTTTCTACTCCATCATCTGTTTTTGACATATCAAGCCACATCTTTATATGCTCCTCATCAAAGTAATATCTATAAGGCATATTTCCTGGGTGAGATCCATATTTTACCTCAACAACAGCATCTACAAAATAAAAAGGTATTGTTGTATGATATGGCTTTTCCCTTATAACCTCTTCATCAACTATTTCCTCACAGGTTATTATTAATCTCTTTGCAGATCTTGCAAGTTCAAAATCTTCAACAATTATTCCTTCTATCTGAGAGTTACCATATTTATCAGCTCTATGAACATGAATAAAAACAACATCAGGATTTGCAGATGGAATTAAAACAATATTCTTTCCAGAAAAAGGACACTTAACCATCTTTGCTGATGATTTTTTAAAAGTATCAGTTCCCATCATATTTCTTGCCGGAATAAATGGTATCCCCATCATTCCTGCTAAAAATCTCCACTGATATGCTGCATTTGTAATTTCAGCAACCACCTTACACTCACCACTTTGAACCTTTCTTCTTGATGCAGGTGATAGTCCTCTAAGTTCATGACCAAAGGAATATGCAACCTCAACCTCATTAACACATCCACTTGCAACAAGCAGATCAATATCATGAACTGCTGTTTTTCCAGCCATAATTAGATTTCTTTTTTTTTGTCTTATTATTTCATAAACAATTGCCATAGAAACTCTCACATGCCCAAATCCACCGGAAGCAATAAAATCACCATCTTTTATAAACTTACTAACAGCATCTTTTACGCTCATTCTCTTATCAACAAGTGCTCTTGATTTATTTTTTCTAACCCACTCTCTATGCTCATCAGGGTCACACCAGCCAACAAGTTTTCCTTTTCCTTCCTCTATAATATCCATATAATTCCTCCCTCTTCAAAAAAACAACAAACTCATAAAAATATTATACAAAAAACAATTTTTTTAAAAACTAAAATATTTAGGATTTATTAATTAATCGGAAATTATGAGTTTTGCGTTGATAACACCTTTTAAAGATTTAAGTTTAGTATAAAGTTCATTTATTCTGTCATACTTCCCTTTAAGTGCAACTATCTCAAGACACTTATCTTCATTTAAATGAATATGCTGTGTTGATATTATAACATCTATAAAATGATGCTGGAGATGTGTAATTTCTTCAGTAAGAAATCTTTTATGATGATTATAAACCATCGTAATAACACCAGCAACAGTAGGATTTCCAGAGATACTGATTTTCTTTTCAAGAAGATAATTATTTATAAGATCTGTGATTGCTTTGGATCTGTTTTTATAGTTATCAAGTTTTAAAAATTTTTCAAATTTTTTTACAAGTTCTTTTTCAATTGAAACACTAAACCTTACAAGTGGCATTTTATCCTTCTATTAAAAATTTATAAAACCAAAATAAATTTTTTCAAATAAAAACTTATCGGGGCACCCAGGCTTGAACTGGGAACCTCTCGCTCCCAAAGCGAGCGCTCTAAGCCATTTGAGCTATGCCCCGAAATCAAAGTAATCAAAGTAAAAAGTAAGAAGTAAGTAAGAAGTAAAATAAAACATAAGTGAACCTAATATATATTTTAATATTTTTTAAAATTTTTTCAAAATTACCCGCATGAGATAAAAACTTTTTTTCAAAATAATTTGGATAGTTCAAAATTATATTCCAAAAAATATTTAAATTATTAAAAATACTAAATCCCCCTTTACTTTCTTCCCCCTTTGATAACTCAAACTCGCTAATTTTTAGAGGATAATTATAAGATTTTTAAAATCCCCCTCTTCGTTTCCCCTCCGACGTTACGTCGGAAAGGAATTTAAGGGGGATTTTGAGTTTATTTTTATGTAAAAATAAACGACTTATTCCCAAAAAATGCAATTTTTGGGTTGATAAATGAATGTAAGAGGATTTGATTTGTTTTTATTTTTACTTATTGATTTACAATCCAAAAATTTACATAAAAAAGCCGATCGGTCAGATTTTGTTAATTTTTAAAAATTTATAGAATTAGAACTTTTATTTAGCTTTTTGCTCACTTTATTTGCAAACATAAATGTTTGCCATACATCATTATTTTTAAAATGTATGGCAATACTTTAACATTGCTTTTTCAAATCTCACTTCTTTTTTATATTAAAAAATCAAAATTTAAAATCCCCATTGAACTTTTCCACTTTGAAAACCCTAGCTTTGCAATCCATTAGGTAATAAGTTGTTCTTTTTTACATAAAAACAAATCAATTAAAATTATATTCTTCATTAAGTTTCTTTATCGAGACACCATCTGGAATTAATGAATATATACCCTTTGAGTAATTTTTAATAACATTATGAATCTCAACATAATCAGATACATTTGCATCCAAAAAACCACCTATATCAGCCATCTTCTTAAAGATTTCTTTGAATTCTTTATCATTTGATAGAGAAATAATTTCATTTTTTATCTTATCTATAATCTCTTTTTTTAATCTTTTTCTTGCAACAACTGGTTCATTTGGAACTGGTCCTATCTCATATATTATTTTAAGGTCCTTATGGTTTGAAGCAAAGTTTTTATAAAATCCACCTGCATCTGCCTTTTTTTCCTTAAGCATTTTGTAAGATTCTTCAAAAGAACCACTAAAAATAAAATCAACTTTAATATCAGCCTTTAGAAAAAGTATTGATGGCAAAACAAAACCAGATACAGAATATGGGCTTCTTGAAACAAATTTCTTTCCATTTAACATATGAATGCTTTTTATATTCTCATCAAATGTTGCGATTACCCC
>Ga0308394_1000125_pt1 | contig 43456 bp, 38 predicted proteins | sample Hotspr2Sampleme2_FD_202366 | JGI IMG/M metagenome (GOLD analysis project Ga0308394, IMG submission 202366) | Hot spring phototrophic mat microbial communities from Mushroom Spring, Yellowstone National Park, Wyoming, United States - 20050701_me2 ...
CGCGCAGCCGCAGCGATCCGAACGACAAGCTCACCATCCGCGAGAGTGAGCATTACTTCTTTGACCTACCTGCCCTGCGCGGGGCAGTGTTGGATTACCTGGCCGACAAGGACTATTGGCGGCCGGCGGTGTTGGAGTTCTCGCGCCGCTATGCTGAAGAGATGGAGGCGCGTGCCTTCACCCGCGATCTCACCTGGGGCATCCCGATCCCTGTTGAGGGCACCGAGGGCAAGTGTATCTACGTGTGGTACGAGGCGTTGCTCGGCTATCTGTCGGCCACAGTTGAATGGGCGCAGATCGCTGGCCAGCCGGCTGCCTGGCAGGACTTCTGGTATCAGCCGGATGGCGTGCGCATCTATAACTTCATCGGCAAGGACAACATCCTCTTCCACACAGTGCTTTGGCCGGCCGTGCTAATGGGTATGGGTCGGCTGGGCCAGCCGTGGGATGGGCCATTGGCTGACGGGTATCGCTTCAACCTGCCCTATGATGTGCCGGCCAACCAGTACCTTAACTTGGGCGGCCAGAAGTTCAGCAAGAGCCTGGGCGTGTCACTGGATGCCATTGACTTGGTGGAGAAATACGGTCCTGACGCAGTGCGCTTTTACCTGACGCTGATCATGCCCGAGCAGAAGGACAGCGATTGGAGCTGGGCGGACTTCGCCCAGCGCAACAACAGTGAGCTGCTGGCCAAATGGGGCAATCTGATCCAGCGCGTGCTCTCGCAGATCTGGCGCAACTTCGAAGGGCGTATCCCACAACCGGCTGATCTAACCAGCGCCGACCAGGCCATCCTGGCGCGGGTCGAGGCTGCGTTCGACAGCGTGGGCGAGAAGCTCGACGCGGTTCGTCTGCGCGATGCGCTCAATGAAGTGCTGGAGCTGGCGACCGCGACCAACCAATACCTGGACTTCGAGGCGCCCTGGAAGACGATCAAGACCGACCGCGCACGCGCCGGGACGCAGCTCTACGTAGCGGCGCGGGTAATTGACTCGCTGTCTATCCTGTTCGCACCGTTCATGCCGGCCCTCTCAGAGAAGGCCCGCGCCCAGTTGGGCTACGCAGAGCCATTGTTTGGCGAGCAATATATCGAGACCATTCACGAGCGGTCGCGCAGCCACGATGTGTTGCGCTACGATGCCAGCCGTGCCCGCGGTGCATGGCAGCCTGGCCGTCTACTGCCTGGTCAGCCTCTGGGCGGCGAACCGAAAGGTCTGGTGAACAAGATTGAGGTTCCAGCTTAGTAGGCGTTCTCGCTGTCGCCGGCGATGGTTTGCCAAATTGTCATCAGGATGATCTTGATATCCAGCCACACCGACCAGTTCTCGATATACCAGAGGTCGTACTTGGTGCGCTCCTCGATCGAGGTATCGCCGCGCAGGCCGTTGACCTGCGCCCAGCCGGTGATGCCGGCTTTCTCGCGGTGGCGCTCCATATAGCGCGGAATGCGCTTGCGGAACTCCTCTACATACACCGGCCGCTCTGGCCGCGGCCCCACCAAGCTCATGTCCCCCAGCAGCACATTAATGAGCTGGGGCAGCTCATCCAAGTTGGTGCGGCGCAGAAAGGCGCCTAGGCGCGTCCTGCGCGGGTCATCTGGGCGCGTCCAGCCCGGCCCCTGGGCTTCAGCGTCGGCGCGCATGGTGCGGAACTTGAACAAATAAAACCGCTTGCCGTCCAATCCCATCCGCTCTTGCGTGTAGAGCGCCGGCCCAGGCGAGTCCAGCTTGATGAGGATGGCGATCAGGAACATCAGCGGCGAGAGCAGCACCAGGCCGGTCGCGCTGCCGATCAGGTCAATCGCTCGCTTCAGGGTGAGCTTCCAGCCGCGCAGGGCGACGTCGCGCAGGTTCAACAGCGGCAGTCCGCTTAGCTCCCCGACGCTCAACTGGCCGGCCATGATCTGGAACTGGTCGGGCAACACTTTGATGCTGATCGTGCTGCGGTCGCAGTGCGCGATTACTGTGAGCAGGTCTTGGCTGTTGGCGTTGGGCAGGGCGATGATCACCTCGTCCACGGCCTCGCGCGCAACCAGCCTGGAGAGTTCGTCGAGTGAGCCGAGGACGCGCGCGCCAGGTGGTAGCGGCTGGTGGTCGTATGTCACCAGACCCAGAATGTCGTAGCCCAGACGTGGGTTGTGCGTGATGCGCTGTATCACCGTGCTTGCCGGCTCGCCAGCGCCTACGATCACGACCCGCGTCCGACCGATCCCGCGCATTTGCAGCGCGCGCTGGACGCGCGCCTGTAACCCGCGACCGATTATCACCAGGCCAATGGTGAGCAGCCATGCATACACCACCATGACCCGCGGGAAGTCTGCTGCCGGCGAATCCCCACGCAGCAGCAGCGTGACCACGGCAATGCTGATCAGCGTGCCGATCGAGACGCCAGAGAAGATCGCCACCAGGTCGTCGCCGCTGTAGCGCGTGCGCCGGCGGTGGTACATCTTGCCGAAGAAGAAGGCGCAGATGATCGCAAGGAGCTGAATAATGAGTAGGGGAAGGAATTGGCCGAAGTCAGGCACGCTGCGGGCCGGCTCGGGCAGCGGGATGACCAGCCGCAGGCGATAGGCCAGATAAAACCCGCCGACGATGCCGAGCGCGTCCACCAGCAGCAGTGAAAGGGTGATGATGGTCTGGTAGTGCTGTCGCAGGAAGCGCGGGGGAGACTCAGCTTTGAGCAGCGTAGTGGTGGTCGTGCCGTGCATCATTAACCAGACGATGAATCGTTTGAAATTATATAGTCAGATCAGCGACTAGTTAAGATTGTTTTGTGGGTCGTCCAGCGCTGCGACCACGCGACCGCGTAGGCCGCCGCGCAGCATGCGGTCTATCAGTGGGTCTAGTTCCGGCAGAGGAACAGTGCGGGCGATGGTCGCCAGCACCGCCGAGGGCAGCTTCCAGTCGCTGGCGAGCAGTGCCCAGATCTGTGCTCGCAGGGGCATCTTGGTCTCCGCTGCGTCCACACCCTGCAGCGTCACGCCGCGTAGGATGAACGGATACACCGTAGTATGCAGTTCAGCCGAGGCGACGTTGCCGCAGCAGGTCACACAGCCGCCGCGCTGGGTGGACTTGAGGACAGCGGCCAGGAACTCACCGCCGACGGTCTCCACTGCGCCGGCCCAGCGCGCCTTCAGCAGCGCCTTGCCGGTCGCGTCGTGCAGCGCGTCGCGTGAGATCACGTCGTGAGCGCCGAGCTGCCGCAGCCAGTCGTGCGCCTCGGTCTTGCCAGTGGCAGCGACGACGATGTAACCAAGTTGGCTGAGCAAGGCGACTGCGATGCACCCCACGCCGCCGCTTGCGCCGGTCACTAGGACTTCGCCGGCGTCTGGCGTCACCTCGTGCTTTATGAGCTGGCGGACGCACAGCGCGGCAGTGAAGCCGGCTGTGCCCAGCGCCATGCTCTCGTGAAGTGTCAAGCCAGCAGGCTTCTTGACTACCCAGGCCGATGGCACGCGAATATATTGGCCGAAGCCTCCGGGCGTGTTCATCCCAAGGTCGTAGCCAGTGACGATGACTTCGTCACCCGGCGCTAGCGTCGGGTCAGCGCTGGTGACCACTTCGCCGGCTGCATCGATACCTGGCGTATGGGGATACTGGCGGGTCACGCCACGATGGCCCGAGGCAGAGAGCGCGTCCTTGTAGTTCAGCGAGGAGTAGCGCACTCGGATGAGCGTGTCGTGGACGGGCAGGTCAGAAAGCCGGCGCAGGGTGACCCGTCGCACAAAATGCCCATCAGCTTGTTCGCTCACCACCAGCGCCTGAAAGGGTTGCGCGTCGTCAATGATGGTGATTCTATCGCGCTGCGCCCGTCCGCTGCTGAGCAGGGACGAGCCGCCTGGAGTCGGTGGCATGGCGCAGCGCCGCTCGCTCAGCGCTGCTGAGGTCGCGCCACTGACCGGGGGCAAGGCCGGCTAGGGTGATCGGGCCGATGGCGACGCGCACTAATCGTAATGTGGGCAAGCCAACCGCGGCGGTCATGTGTCGAATCTGGCGTTTCTTGCCTTCTCGCAGGATGATCTCCAGCCAGGCCGTGGGTCCGTGCGGGGTGACCGGCTTATCGCGCGGCGGAAGCTCCGGCGCGCCTTCCAATTGGCGGGCATGACAGGGCAGGGTGCGATAGCCCTTGATCACCACGCCCTGGCGCAATTGTTCAAGGGCGGCGTCAGTGGGCGTGCCCTCCACTTGTACATAGTAAGTCTTTGGCAGTTTATAGCGCGGGTCCGTCAGACGATGGATCAGGTGGCCGGCGTTGGTGAGGAGGAGCAGCCCTTCGCTGTCGTAGTCCAGCCGGCCAGCGGCATAGACACCTTTAGGAAGGCCAAACGCGCTGAGCGTGCGTTTGGGGCTGTCGGTTTGTCGTTCCTCGTGCGTGAACGATGACAGCACGCCGTAGGGCTTATAGAACGCGATGATCCGCAGCATGGGTTTGGTATCATCTTAATACCATGTCGGAAGTCAAGTCCGCGTCCCCGCCAGAAAGCACCTCTGCGACAAAAATAATCGTCAAGTTCCTCGTCAACGGCGAAGAGGTCGGCTCGCTGATGCTGGCGCCAAAGCAGTTTAGCACCGGTAGCGTTGGATTCTTCGCCAATGGGAAGATCGCGCTGGGCGATGACGCTGAGCGCGGCTACCAGGCACAAGTCCAGCTCGTGCGCATCGGCAGCAAGGAGACCAAGAAGTAGGAGACAACACGCCCATGAGGATTCTCGTTACTGGCGGTGCCGGCTTTATCGGTTCTCATCTATGTGAGCGTTTGATCGCCGATGGCCATGACGTGGTTGCGATGGATAACTTTATTACCAGCTCGCCTAATAACATTGCCCATTTGCTCGGCCATGCGCAGTTTGAGTTTATCGAATGCGATATTATCGAATCGTGCTGGGTGCAAGGGCCGCTGGACGCGGTAATGAACCTGGCCTCGCCAGCCAGCCCAGTGGGCTACCTCGATCACCCCATCGAGACCATGTTGGTTGGTTCGCACGGCACGCATAATGCACTAGAGCTGGCTCGCCGCAAGGGGGCGCGCTTTCTGCAGGCCAGCACCAGCGAGGTGTATGGTGATCCTCAGGAGCATCCACAGCGCGAAAGCTACTGGGGCAATGTCAATCCAGTGGGCGTCCGTGCGGTGTATGACGAGGCAAAGCGCTTTGCCGAAGCGCTGACGATGGCCTATCATCGCCAATTCGGCGTAGCCACGCGCATCGCTCGCATCTTCAACACGTACGGCCCGCGCATGGACATTGCTGATGGCCGGGTGGTGCCTAATTTCATCGCGCAGGCAGTGCGCAACCAGCCGATCACCGTGTATGGCGATGGCAGCGCCACCCGTGCGTTCTGTTACGTGACCGACCTCGTAGATGGCCTGGTGCGCTTGCTGTGGAGCAACGAGGTGATGCCGGTGAACCTGGGCAACCCGCACGAGATGACGATCCTGGAATTCGCACAGGCGGTGAAGGCAGCAGCCGGCCCAGAATGCACCAGCGAGATCGTCTTCTGCCAGCCGAAGAAGGAGCGCATTGCCGATGATCCACAGCGTCGCCGGCCTGACATCACCCGCGCGCGGACCATCCTGGGTTGGGAGCCGCGCGTGCCGCTCGAGGAAGGACTGCGCCGGACGATTGATTACTTCCGCGCGCTGGTCGAAGAGCCGGCCTGAACAGTCAGCGCCTTGGCGGATCGTCCTCGCCCACGCGCTTGATCTGCTCCAGCCCGCGCACGGCATCCCAGATGCGGTTGATGCTCCATACGCCGTTAATGACCGGCGTGAACAGTGACAGGCGATAGGCGATCACATCGGCGCGCAGCCGGTCCAACTCTTCGGTCAGTGCCTGTTGCATGCACTGTGTGATTAGGCGCGCGTCCGGTAGGCCGGATGAGTCGCGCGACCAGGTGGGGTCGTCGCGGCGGATGATGATCGGTGGCCCGACGCTGATGAACGCATCGGGCTTTTGTTCGCCGATGAACTCGTAGCGCAGGGCGATCGGATAGAGCGCGCATGTGCCGGCCTGAGCAGCGACCTTGCTGGTGATGCGGCCAGCGCCCTGGTAAAACACCAGCGGTCGGATGTCGTTGGCGAGGATCTCTCCCTGTGGGAATATCAGCAACGAGCGGCGCGGCGCCTCGATCAAGCGTTGAACGGCATAGTTGATGCTCTCCAGCGCGCTGCGCGGGTCGTGACGATTGACAGAGAATGCGCCACACCAGCGGAAGAAGCGATAGCGCGATAACTGGGTATCTTCGACCATGACGTAGCCATCGGTGTGCCAGCATTCTTCGTTCAGGACCATCGCCAGGTGGGCATCCCACCAGGCGCTGTGGTTGCCGAACATGATGAGCGGTGGCGAGTCTGAACTCGGCCCTGTGGTCGCCTGCCGCAAGTACACACAGTGGAATGACATGTGCAACGGCAGTTTGATCAGCGTTAGATAGATCAGACGGTTGAGCAGCGGGTGTTTGCGCGCGGTGATCACGGCTGGCCTGATGTTACCCAAACCGTGGGGGACTTGACGAGACGGGACAATTTCTTTTTAATGGAGCACATAACCAAATCTCAGGAGAAAGAAGCAGAGAGGAGAACGACATGTCAAGAGGACGATTCACGGCATTTGCCTTGTTGATAGCGGCGACACTGGCGATGACGGCTTGCGCTGTCCCGGCTGCGCCTGCGCAGCCGACTGCTGCCCCACAGCCAAGCGGCCTGCCCGACCTAGGCGGGCGAGAGATCGTGATCGCCATTGAGAATGCCTACATCCCGTTTAACTACATTCGGCTGGATAACGGCCAGGCTGAAGGCTGGGACTACGATGCGCTCAATGAGATCTGCCGGCGCTTGAACTGCAAACCGGTGTTCCGCGAAATCGCCTGGGATGGGATGATCGCTGCGGTTGCCGCCGGACAGTTCGACATGGCTGCTGATGGAATCACCATTACTGAGGAGCGCAAGAAGAGCGTGGACTTCTCCGATGGCTACATCAAGGTCGATCAACGCCTGGTGGTGCGCGTGGACGAGAATCGCTTCTCGACCGTGGAGGAGTTCAAGAACGGCAACTTCAAGCTGGCCACGCAGAAGGGCACCACGAACTACGACGAGGGCATCAAGCTGGTAGGTGAAGCGCGGGTGATCGCCTTTGACGAGTTTGGTCAGGCCATCCAGGCAGTGATTGCGGGCGATGCTGACGCAGCGATCATCGACGACGTGGCCGGCCAGGGCTACGTTGGTGTGAACGCCGACAAGCTCAAGATGCTAGACGGCATCGTCAGCGCTGGGCAGGAGCTGGGCTTCATCTTCCCTAAGGGCAGCGACCTGGTCGGGCCGATCAACGCTGCACTCAAGTCTATGCGCGAGGACGGCACCTTACAGCGCCTTCAGGAGAAGTGGTTCCCCAAGGGCCGCCAAGTGATCACCTACGACGAGATCGGGCCAGGCGCCTACGACAATCCCACGCCTACGCCGAACCCGTAACTGGCGTCTATATCAGGTCGCGCGATGTGCACAAAGGCGCACAATCGGCGTGTATGCGCTGATTGTGCGCCGACCTTTATGCCATGTCATTGAGCACCGAGCGTTTGCCCGCGAGTGAGCAATCGCTAGCGGGACGGTTCGTGGATCGCGCCGCGCAATGGCCATGGTGGCTGCTGGTCATTGTGCTGGGTGGGGTGCTGATCGCTTGGAACGCGCTGACCAGCGAGCTGTATTCGGCGATCTTCAGCCGGCTCACCCTGGGCATCGGCGTGACCGTCTTCACAACGCTGGTGGCTTACAGCCTGGCGCTGGTGATCGGGCTGCTGGCTGGGTTGGGGCGCGTTTCTACCAACCCGGTTGTGTTCAACCTTGCCACGCTGTATGTCCAGGTGATCCGCGGCGTGCCGATCTTGGTGCAGTTGCTGGTGATCGCATTCGTCATTGTGCCGCTGTTGATCGACGGCGTCAACAGCTTGGGCATGCTGCTCGCGCCGCTGCTCGGGGCGCAGAACTTCCTGAGCCAGGTCAGGCCGCCAGACGTGCCTTTCCTAACCCGCTGCATTATTGCACTGGCGATCGCCTACGGCGGCTTTCAGGCCGAGACCTTTCGAGCCGGCATCCAATCCATCAGCCGCGGTCAAATGGAGGCGGCGCGCTCGCTGGGGATGAGCTATCTGCAGGCCATGCGCTACATCATCCTGCCGCAGGCGATTCGGCGCGTTCTGCCGCCGCTGGGCAACGACTTCGTCGCTATGCTCAAGGACTCATCGCTGGTCTCGGTGCTGGGGGTGCGCGACATTACACAAGAAGCGCGCCTATACGCAGCGGCGTCCTTTCGCTACATGGAAACCTATCTTTCGCTGGCTTTCTTCTATCTGGCCATGACGATCGTGCTTTCGCTGGGTGTGAAATGGGTGGAGAGCCGGCTAAACAGCCACGGACGAGGACAAGGATGAGCACAGCACCTGTGCTGCCGACGGCTGATCCGTCGGCGATGATCGTTATCAAAAACCTAGTCAAGGAGTTCCACGGCCTGCGCGCGGTGGACAACGTCAGCTTAACGGTAGCGCGGGGCAAAGTCACCGTCATCATTGGCCCGAGCGGCAGCGGCAAAAGCACCTTGCTACGTTGCATCAATCACTTAGAGGTCCCCACCAGCGGCGACATCTGGGTGGACGGCATCCATCTCACCCACAACGCAAAGGACATCAACGCAGTGCGCGCTGAGGTGGGGATGGTGTTTCAGCAGTTCAACCTCTTCCCACACCTGACTGCGCTTCAGAACGTGATGCTGGCCCAGTGCGTGGTGCGCAAGCGCAGCGAGGCGGAGGCGCGCGAGATCGCTATGCAACAGCTTACGCGCGTGGGCATCCCAGAGAAGGCCAACGCTTATCCCTCGCAGCTCTCCGGCGGCCAGCAGCAGCGCGTGGCCATTGCGCGTGCCCTGGCGATGAATCCCAAGATTATGCTCTTCGACGAGCCGACCAGCGCCCTAGATCCAGAGATGATCAAAGAGGTGCTCGATGTGATGCTGGAACTTGCAGGTAGCGGGATGACAATGGTCGTTGTGACGCATGAGATGGGATTCGCTCGCAATGCTGCTGATGAGGTTGTGTTTATGGATCGCGGTCGGATCATCGAGCAGGGACCTCCTGAGATCTTCTTTCAGCAGCCGCGCGAAGCCCGCACGCGCGCCTTCCTGAGTCAAATCCTGCGCTAAGGCGACAACGAAGCCCTGCGCTAGCAGGTGAGCTTCTCGACGCGCATCTCGATCTTCCGAGCTGGCCGCAGCGTAATTTGTGGGCTGATACCCACCGGCGACGGGTTGATGAGCGTGAGCCGAATCCGGCGCGCAAAGGTGCTCACCACCAGTTGACCTTCCATGAGCGCAAACTGGCCGCCGATGCAGGTGCGTGGGCCGATGCCAAAGGGGATATAGCCCGCGCGAGGCAGCTTTTGCTCGTTTTGTGGCGCGAAGCGCTCTGGGTCGAAGCGCTCCGGATCTGGGAAGATGCGCGGGTTGCGGTGCACGCTATACGGTGAGATCATCACCCACGCGCCGGCTGGGATGGTCCATTCGCCGATCGAGACATCACGGATCGCTTGCCGGCCAATCGTGAAGCCGCCTGGATAGAGCCGCATGGCCTCTTTGTATACCTGGAGCGTGTAGGGCCGCGGCGCGCTCACGAGATCGGCATCGCCAGCCGCGTGCGCTTCGTCCTCCAGCCTCTCGCGCACGTCTGGATGCTGCGCGACTAGGTAAAACAGCCAGGTGAGCACTGTGGCGACGGTCTCGTGGCCGGCGACGAACATGGTCAGCACCTCATCGCGCACTTCCTCGTCCGTCAACGCCTGGCCGTCTTCGGTCTGCGCTGCCAGCAACATCCCTAAAAAGTCGGCTGGTCCCTCCGCCGATTGGCGGCGACGCTCGGCAATTAAGCCGCGCACAGCGGCATCAACGCGCGCGATGGCAGCCAAGGCTGCGCGGTTGCGGCGCGCCAGCGATCCGACCAACGGCAAGGTAACTCGGCTGGATAACCCGTTGACGTATTCCAGCGCCGTGTCAATATCTCGGCTCAGGCCACTCACGATCGCGTTCAAATCGCGCGAGAAGAGCGCGCGCCCGACGATGGTGAGCGTCAGGCGCTTCATCTCATGCTCTAAATCGATCACCTCTCCGTCACGCCAGCGCGCGATAGCCTCCTCAGCCGACCGGATCACAATGTCCTGATAGGCCAGAATGCGCCGCTGATGAAAGGCCGGTGCAGCCAGTCGGCGGTGCTTGATCCACGTCGGGCCATCGCTGACCAGCAGACCATCGCCGGTGAAGACTTGCAGGGTCTTTACTGCCGGCATCTTGCGAAAGCTGGTGGCCTTCTCAGAGAGGATGGTGTATATCCATTCTGGGTGATTGACGCAGACGATGTGCACTGGCCCGGCTCTGAATTGACCGATGTCCTGTGCAGCGCAGCTAAGCTTTAATAAGAAGGCGCTGGGACTTTTGAACGCTTCGCGTAAGCTAGAAGGCCGGTAAGCCCAAGCCAACACGGGAATCGCGCGAGCGGTCACGGGCTAGCACCAATGCTTATATTGCGATCGCCAGAATAGCGCGCCGAACCAGGACGCGCGCCATCTCCTTCCGATATTCGGCGCTGCCCAGCCAGTCGCTTGGCGGGTCGATCAGCGCCATTTGGGCGTCTAGTTCGCTGTCCAGCCAGTCGGCCAGCGGCTTCTTCTCCAAGCCGAATTCGAGCCGGCTCAAGCGGATCGGCGTCGCTGCCACGCCACCCACAGCGATGCGCACGCGACCGGCGATGCCATCCTTCATCGCAAACGCAGCCACGGCGCACACGATCGGGTAGTCGCGCGGCGTGCGCGCCACGCGCGCGTAGTGGCTGCGCGTGTCAGGGCTGGGTAGGGGCATGCGTATCTCGGTGATCAACGTCCCTTCGTCCAGGATTTGGCGACGATAGGTCAAGAAGCCGGCCAGCGGGAGCACCTTCCAAAAGTCGCTTGGGTCGTCGCCCTGCTTTGTTTTGTCCTTTGCGCCGGCGAGCACCACCTCTGCGTCGCAGGCAAGAAGCGCTGTGACCAGCGGCGAAGCAGCATCGGCTGTGACGATTGCCCCGGCGATCGTGGCGCGATTGCGGATGTTCAAGCCAGACATAGCATGTGCGGTCTGGCTAATGACGCGCAGCGCGCTGGCGTGCAATAACTCGCTCTCGACGAGCTGTTGGTGCGTGACCGCTGCGCCGATGCGCATCAGGTTACCTTCTGCCAGAATGCGATTTAATCCCAGGTCGGCGATGTCCACGACGGCCTCAACGTCGCGGGGCGCCTCCCCGACCAGCCAGGTGCCGCCGCCCAGCGCGACGGTGCGCGTTTGCTTGCGCTGGAGTAGTGCAATAGCTTCTGCCAGGTCTTTTGGCCGGTGATACTCCTTCAAGTTAAGCATAGGCGGTTTTATACCTTGCCTTCATAAATCATTAGCCCGATGCCGCGCGGGCCAATGATGCGGCCAACCACCGCGCCGCAGGTCTGCAGCGAGAAGCGCTGCGTTCTAGGGAAGACCTCGCGCAGCGCTTCGGCCAGCGCGCGCGTGCGTTCGTTGGGATGCGGCGAGAGCTGAACGATCGTGAACTGGGCGCTATCTTCGAATTCGCTGGCGAACTCTACGATTCGCTCGATCCCGCGCTCAAAGGAGCGCACCTTCTCCGCTGCGATCAAGTCGCCTTCTTCAATAGATAGACACGGCACGATCTGAAGCATTTCGCCCAGTATGGCTTGTGCTGGGCGCAGGCGTCTGCTATGTTGCAGATAGGTCATGTCGTCGGAGATGAAGATGCCGTAGGCGTCCTGCATCAGCCCGCGCAGGCGGGTGACGATTTCGGTGGCCGGCAGGTTGTGCTTGGCCAGCGCGACGGCTGCTTGAACCAGCGCGTTCAGGCCGGTTGCCATTGTTCGTGAGTCCAGGATGTGGATGTCGCAGTGGCTTATAAATGGCTGGCGCGCCCGTAGCGCGTTGCGCACGGTCTGGCTAAGCGGCGAAGCGACGTGAATCGAGATGACCTCTGCCCGACTGCGCGCTAGCGATTCATAGGCGCGGGTGATGTCTTCTACGCTGGGAGCCTCAACTTCGAAGGGCTGCGCGGACTGGCTGGCTTTCGCAGCCAGCTCGGCCTCGCTCAGGTCTATGTCTTCGCGATAGCAGTGAGCATCGAAGCGCACATAATGAGGCAGGACGGTCACGTTGTTTGCCTCAACCCAAGCGCGCGGCAGGCGGGCAGCGCTATCGGTGACAATAACCGTGCGGCGGGCGGCCATGCGTCATTCGATGCTGACGATGAAGTAGTAGTGGGGCTGATCGCCAGCGATGAGTTCTATCTGTTGCGCCGGATAAGACTGCTGGACGGCATCGGCGATAGTTTCGGCATCCGTTTGGGGCAGGCCGTTGCCGTAGAAGAGCGTGATCAGCTCGTAGTTGTCGGCCTCAGCGCGTCGCAGCAGTGCCAGCAGCGCACCGGCGATGGTGTCCTCGGCCACAACCAGCTTGTCGTCGAGCAGCCCGATGATCTGGCCGGCGCGGATGCTCAGCCCGTCGATCGTCGCGTCGCGCGTGGAGATGGTGATCTCGCCGGTGAGGACGCGCTGGGCGGCCTCGCTCATCGCGCTGACATTCTCGACCGCTGAGGCTTGGGGGTTGAACGCGATGGCCGCGGCAATGCCCTGCGCGATTGTCCGCGTCGGCACGACGAACGTTTCCAATTCGCTCAGGGCAGCGGCCTGCTGGGCGGTCATCAGGATGTTGCTGTTATTCGGCAGCAGGATCGCGCTGCGTGCCTTTGCTTGTTGAATCGCGGTCAAAAAGTCTTCCACGCTGGGATTCATCGTCTGGCCGCCCTCGACCACGACGCGGACGCCGGCTTCTTTGAACGCGCGCGCGATGCCTCGACCAGAGGCGACGGCGATCACCGCTACCTCAACGGGGTTCAGCGTTTCTTCGGCGGGCGCGGTTTGCTGTTGGGCGGCAAACGCTTCGGATTGCGCTTGCATATCTTCCACCACGACGTCGCGCAGCGAACCCAGCCGCGCCCCGTAACTCAGCGGAATGCCCGGGTCGCTGACGTGGACGTGGACCTTGACGATGCTCTCATCGCCCAACACCAGCGGGCATTCGCCCATCGCTTCGATGTCGGCGCGTATCTGCTCAACGTTCAAGCGCTGGCCGGAGCGGGCATAGATCAAGTACTGCACGTCGTAGCCCCATCCCCCTTCGCGTTCCAGGTGCGCCGGGGTGTTTGCGCGATTGCTCTGCGTGAGAGATGCTTGACCTTCTACTGGCATGCCGTTCACCAGTCGCCACATGCCCTCCAGGATGACAAACAGGCCATAGCCGCCGGAGTCGATCACGCCGGCTTCTCTGAGGATTTTCAGCAGGCTAGGTGTGCGCTGGACCGACTCGTAGGCGGCCTCTTTCGCAATCGTCAGCAGTTGGCGCAAGTCGTGGGTATGCTGGGCCGCAGCTTCCACAGCCTCGGCTGTCTCTCGCGCTACGGTCAGGATGGTGCCTTCGACTGGCGTGCTCACCCCGCTATAGGCGGTCTTGGCTGCCTCTTTCATCGCTGCGACCAAATCCTGCGCGTCGCAGATTTCTTTGCGGTCCAGCGAGCGCGCAAACCCTCGCCACAACTGCGAGAGGATGATCCCCGAATTGCCCCGCGAACCGCGCAGCGCCCCGTTGGAGATGGCGCGTGCAACCAGGCCGATGTTCGGCTCGTCCAGGTTGGCGATCGCTTCCCAAGCTGAGCGCATGGTGTGCATCATGTTAGTGCCGGTATCGCCGTCGGGCACTGGATAGACGTTGTAGCCATTTACCACTTCTTCGCGCTGCTGTAGCCACAGGTAGGCCGCGCGCACCAGCTCCTTCAACCGTCGCCCATCTACCGTTAGCCTGGCGCGCGCGCGTGCCTCACCAGGCGATGTCACAAGGCGTTCATCTTGCTGAATGTCTGACTCGCCCATATGCGCTGGCATGCTCTTTCAAAGATAGTTGTGCTTAATCTGCGTGCGTCACCCGCAGACCCATCACGTAAACATTTACCGCATCCACGACGTAACCAGTGCTTCGCTCGAGGTTATAGCGCACTTGATGTTGCAGGCTGCTCGTCACGGCGGGAATGCGCACGCCGTATTCAGCGATGATGTGAATATGAACCGTCACGCGCTTGTTGCCGGTGGGTGGGTCGTCTTTGATCTGTATCTCCAAACCACGTCGGGGATCGGTGTGAGTGCAGTCGAAGCCGGTGAAACGCGATGCGATCCCAACCACGCCATACGTGCTCAGCGCTGCGTTGAGGGCGAGCGTAAACACCACGCGCGGTGCGATCACGATGGCGCCTGCTTGGCGCGCTTCTAGCTCAGCCGGCGAAGATGCATGCATGGTAGAATCTGAAGGTGTAAATATTAAAAGATTTCGGGCTAAAGAGCAAGCAAGGAGCATCACCAAATGGCAAAGTGTGTGTTAACTGGCAAGAAGACGAGCTTCGGACACTCGCGCTCGTTCTCATTTAAGCTCACCAATCGCAAGTGGAAGCCTAATCTACAGCGCCGCCGCATGTTGATCAACGGCCGCATGCAAACAGTGATGATCTCCGCCAAGGCGCTGCGCACGCTGGTCAAGACGAGCGGTAAGTAACTACGCTTCCCTCAGAGTCATGCGTGACGGGGCGAATGAACATTTGTTCGTTCGCCCCGTCGCTTCTGGGGTTTCGAGCTACTTTCGCGCGCAACTGGCCGCAGCCGGCGGCGATGTCAATCCCTCGCCGAGCGCGCACAGTGACCGGGATATTGGCTTGTGCCAACAGCGCGCGAAACGCCAGGAGTCGCTCGCGACGCGCAGCCTGACCGGCGTAACCCTCGGTCGGATTCAGCGGGATCAGGTTGACGTGCACCAGGTTAACTTCCGGTTTGGGATTGGTCTCGCGCACCACCGCGATCAGTGCCTTGGCTTGTTCTCGGCTGTCGTTCACCCCGTCGATCATCGCCCATTCGTAACTTACTCGGCGGTGGGTGCGCATGATGTAATCGCGCGTCGCCTTGATCAGCTCGGCCAGTGGGTAGCGTCGGTTGACGGGCACCAGTTGATTGCGCAGGTCGTCGGTGGCAGCGTGGAGCGATACCGCTAGGTTGACCTGGTAGCCGGCCTCGGCGAAGCGACGGATGCCAGGCACCAGCCCGACGGTCGAGAGGGTGATCTTGCGCGCGCCCAGGCCAAATCCTCCTACTTCTGCTGGCTCGGTCAACCGTGCTATCGCCGCCATCACGGCGTCGTAATTGGCGAAAGGTTCGCCCATCCCCATCAGCACCACGTTGCTCAGCCGCTGTGGTGCGTCGTCGGCCTCCTGTCCCCGGCGCAACGCGCGCGCTACCCAGATCACCTGTTCGACTATCTCACCAGCGCGCAGATTGCGCAGGAAGCCCATCTGGCCGGTGGCGCAGAACGCGCATCTCATAGCGCAGCCGGCCTGCGATGACACGCAAGCCGTCCGGCGCAGGCCGTCGTATTCCATTAACACAGTCTCGACTTCGCTGCCGTCGGCCAGCCTGAACAGCCATTTGCGCGTCCAACCATCGGATGAGCGCTGTTCTCTGACGACCGAGAGCCGCCCTAGGACGTAGGCTTCTTTGAGCCTAGCCCGCAGCGCTCTCGGGAGGTCGGTCATTTCGTCTATATCGGCCACGAGCTGTTGATACAGCCAGCGCCAGATCTGGCGGGCGCGGAAAGCCGGCTCGCCCCATTCGACGAACTGATGCGCCAGTTGCTCGCGGGTCAAGTCGTAGAGCGAGATGGGCTGCATGACGTTCAGGTGACTTTTAACTTGCTTAGCACGTCGGCGATCACGGCGTCGGTCGAGATTCCCTCTGCTTGGCCTTCAAAGTTGAGCAGGACGCGATGGCGCAGCGCCGCTGGGGCCAATGCCTTCAGGTCCTCGATGGCGACGTTGTAACGGCCGTTGAGCAGCGCCAGCACGCGGCCGCCGAGCAGCAGCGCTTGCGCCCCGCGCGGGCTGGCGCCGTAACGCACATACTTTTTTACCATTTCCGTCGCGCCCTCGCCATCGGGATGCGTAGCAGCGACGAGCGCAGCCGCGAAGCGCGTGACGTGCGAAGCTGCCGGCACTTGGCGCGCGAACTGGCTGAGCGCAAGCAGCGTGCTGCTATCGGCTACCTTTTCGGCGCGGCTCGCTTTGTCACCCGTGGTTTGCTCGATGATCGCGGTCAGCTCTTCTACCTTAGGGAAGCGCACGTTGAGCTTAAACATGAAGCGGTCGAGCTGCGCTTCCGGCAGCGGGTAGGTGCCTTCCATCTCGATCGGGTTCTGCGTCGCCAGCACAAAGAAGGGCTTGCTGGTAGCGTAGGTTCGACCGAGCACGCTCACCGTGCGTTCCTGCATCGCTTCGAGCAGCGCTGACTGGGTCTTTGGTGTGGCGCGATTGATCTCATCAGCGAGGATAAGGTTGGCGAAGATCGGCCCTGGCTGGAATCGAAAGCCGCGCTTCCCGCCTTCTTGCTCTTCCAGGATGTCGGTGCCGACGATGTCGGCCGGCATTAGGTCGGGCGTGAACTGGATGCGCACGAAGCGCAGGCTCAAGGCGTCGGCAAAGGCGCGCACTAGGCTGGTTTTGCCTAGGCCAGGCACGCCCTCGAGCAGCACGTGGTTGCCAGCGATGATTGCGATCAGGGTATGCCGAATGACGTCGCGCTGCCCCACGATCACGCTGGAGACCTGCGCCTCGATCTGCTGCGCGACCTCGGCGAACTTCTCCGGCGTAATTGCGTTGGCATCCGCCATGTCAGCATTATAGGGAGCGATGGGTTTATTTGCGTGCATTCACAGCCAGGGGCAAAAGCTTGGGTGGGCGACGGCACTGCCGTCGCCCACCCTCTATAGATTTGCCTTCGCTGGCAACATGGCTTGTGGAAGATGCCCCTACTGGTGAACGCACCCGTTTATTTCCCGATTGTCTGATGGCTGATTCAACCTTACACTGATCGACATGGCAACGCGGACGTATCTGGCTTTCGACCTGGGCGCGGAGAGCGGGCGCGCAATCGCCGGCGTCTTTGACGGCGAGCGTTTGACGCTGGTGGAGGTGCATCGCTTCCCCAACAGGCCTGTGCAAGTTGGCGCGCACTTGCACTGGGATGTGCTAGCGCTGTGGGCGGAGATGCAAACGGGTCTGCGCAAAGCAGCAGCGTGCTTCGACAATATTGCCAGCGTAGGCGTGGACACTTGGGGCGTGGACTTTGCGCTGTTGGATGCGCACGATGCGCTTATCAGCAATCCCTATCACTACCGCGATGCGCGCACCGATGGCATGTTGGCGCTGGCTTTCGCCCGCCTGCCGCGCGAGCGCATCTTTGAAATGACCGGCATCCAGTTCATGCAGATTAATACCCTGTATCAACTTCTGTCAATGGTTCAGGCGAACGCTCCAGCGCTTCAGATAGCGCGCACCTTTCTGATGATGCCTGATCTCTTTCACCACTGGCTGGCCGGCTGTAGGGTGTGCGAGTTCACCAACGCCACCACTACCCAGTGTTACGACCCGCGCGCAGGCGACTGGGCACGCCCCTTGCTTTCGACGTTGGGCATCCCGACAGAGATGCTGCCGCCCGTTGTTCAGCCAGGCACAGATCTAGGGCCGCTGTCGGCCGTGGCGCAGCGAGCGTTGGGTGCGCCGGCGGCGTTGAGTCGGGCGCGCGTCGTTGCGCCGGCGACGCATGACACTGGCTCCGCAGTGGCCGGCACGCTGGCGCCGGCCTGTCGTTATGCCTACATCAGCTCTGGCACGTGGTCGTTGATGGGTGCTGTGGTCGATCGCCCAGTCATTACGCCTCAGGCCCTCCAGTTCAACTTTACGAACGAGGGTGGCGTTGGTGGCACCTTCCGGCTGTTAAAGAACATCATGGGGCTGTGGCTTGTACAAGAGTGCCGCCGACGCTGGTCCGCGCCGACCGGCGACCTGATGCCCTATGCTGAGCTGTTCAGCCTGGCTGAGCGCTCCCAGCCGTTCACTGCGCTGATTGACCCCGATGACCCGAGCTTTCTGAATCCAGCCGACATGCCCGCTGCGATCGCTGACTACTGTAGTCGCACAGGGCAGCGCCCGCCCGAAGACCGCGGCAGCATGGCGCGCTGCATTCTGGAGAGCCTGGCGCTGAAGTATCGCTACACGCTTGAACAGCTCCAGGCTTTGCTTGGCCACGCAGTCGAGATGATTCGCGTGGTCGGTGGTGGATCGCAGAACGCGCTGCTATGCCAGTTCACCGCTGATGCTTGTGGCCTGCCGGTGGTGGCTGGGCCGGCGGAAGCGACCGCGCTGGGCAACGTGCTCGTGCAAATGGTCGCTAGTGGCGCGCTTGCCTCGGTTCAAGAAGCGGGTCAAGTGGCAGCAAAGGGCGCTCCCCTGGTTGAGTATGCGCCGCGCAATACGGCTGCCTGGGAGGAGGCCTACGTGCGCTTCGTCTCGATTCTGGAGCGCGCTCAGGCGCGGTAGAGCCGGTGCGTCCTGATGTAAGTCTCGACGGGATAGGGCACCAAGTAGCGCAGCGAGCCGCCAGCTTGCGCTATCCGGCGCAGGTCGCTGGACGCGATGTCAATGAGCGGCGTGTCTATCCAGTGCACGCGCTCGCGCAGGCCGGGCAGCTCGCGCTCCAGTGCTTCTAAATCGGGGCGAGCGCCTGGCCGGCTGGCGATGCCCAGCGTGGCCAGCGCGATCAGTCGTCCGGGATTGTGCCAGCGTGGCAGGTCGGTCAGCGAATCCGCGCCCATGATGAAACACCATTGATGTTCGGGATAGCGCGCTTCCAAGAGTTCCAAGGCGGTGCTGGAGTAATGCGGCGCAGGGCGCTCCACGTCCACCAGCGACAGGCGAAAAGCCGGATGATCGGCGATTGACAGGCTCACCATCGTGACGCGGTGATGAACAGGGGTGACGTGGTTGCCCAGTTTGTGGGGGGGCTGGCCGACCGGCATAAACCAGATTTCATCAAGTTGGAGCTGGGTCAGGGCCTGGTCAGCGACGATCAAATGGCCGATGTGCGGCGGGTCGAATGTGCCGCCGAAGATGCCAATGTTCATCGTCAAGGGCGATGATTGTAAGGCTAGCGTGCGGCGGGGCTGTGCTCGGGTGCATTCACAGCCAGAGGCAAAAGCTTGGGTGGGCGACGGCACTGCCGTAGAGATTTGCCTTTGCTGGCAGCATAGCTTGTGGAAGATGCGCCCTATTGGTGAACGCACCCCTGTGCTCGCTACCTGGCTGGTAAGCGCATCACGACACGGGGACGGTTGTCCCCTTTATGCGGGCTGAGGGCTGTCTGCGCGACGCAAGATTCTCAGCGTCTGATGGAGATCACCTCAGCGCGAACGCACCAGCAACACCGGCACGTCGGCGTGGCGGACGACCTTATCGGCGATGCTGCCCAGCAACAGGCGCTGAAGGCCGCTGCGCCCGTGTGTGGTCATCGCAATCAAGTCAACCTGGTTGGCTTGAGCCATGTCCAGGATCACTTCAGCCGGCGCGCCGAATTGCACCAGCACCTTGCTGGAGACGCCCGCCGCGTTCAGTGCCTGCGCTGTGTCGGCCAGGCTATCCTGCGCTGCTGCTTTGGCTTCGGCCATTTGGCGCGATAGTTCAGCGCGCATAGACTCTACCCAGGTCTGCCATTCCGAAGGCGGCACGTCTGCGGCCCAGCGCGGCACCTCCCCAATTGACCCTGGCCCGCCAAAGGTGGGCGCCCAATATGCCTCGCTGTGCGCTATCTCCGGCTCTGGCACTGCCTGGAGCAACAACACCTCGGCTTTGTTACACACCGCCAGCGCCTTCACGTAAGGCAGCACTTGGCGCGAGAACTCTGACCCGTCCAGCGGCACGAGGATGCGGCGGTAGGCGCAGGCGTCTGCCGGCGCTGTCTCGGCCTTGGCCCGCACCAATAAGACCGGTATGTTGGCTTGCTGCACCACCTGGCTGGCGATGCTGCCCAATAGGAAGCGGCTTAGTCCACCCCGCCCGTGGGTGGACATTGCGATCAGATCGGCGGATTCCTCCGTTGCCGCATCCAGGATGCCGGCTGTCACTGGCCCCGTGCCCAACCGCGCTTTCGCGCGCAGCCCTAAAGTAGCCAGTTCAGCGACCACGGCCTCGAGCTGGCTGCGCGCGCTGGCTTCGTAAATAGTGAGGTCGTCGGGCAGGATAGGCGGCAGTGAGGCGACTGTCTGCTCGACGGTTTGGGCGACGACGGCTGGCGTGACGATTCGCATGCCGATCTCCGGGATGATGCGCAACAGGACGATCTCGCTTCCGCAGCATGCGGCCAGGGCGCGCACGTGAGGGAGCACGCTACTGGATAGTGCTGAGCCGTCGAGCGGCACGAGGACCTTCCTGAACATCGGCTTCGACCTCCTCGATAGATAGTGTAGTGAACGAGCGGCCAACTGACTACCGCTGTCTGGCCAGTTGCGTGCTCGCTGAGTGGTTAGTCTAGAGGGCGCGTAACGGTAGATGACCCCTACGGGATTCGAACCCGTGTTTAAGCCTTGAGAGGGCTTTGTCCTAACCGCTAGACGAAGGGGCCTTGCTCCCCAATGTTATCACGTTTCTGCTCGGCTTCGACCAACGTCGCAAGCAAACTTTGCTCTTCTGCGTAGGAGTGCACTTCCTCGTCCAACCAGGCGCAGCGCAGGCGATCAAGGATGCGGCCATAGGCCGGCCCAGGGGCCAGGCCGAGCGCACGCAGATCGTCGCCGGTGGTCACCGGTCGCACCCAGCGCCAGTCTTTCCATTCGCACAGCAGCGCGTCGCGCTTGAGCTTGCTCGTCTCGAATAGATACGCGAGGAAGAGCGAAAGCCCGCTGAACTTATGCAGCAGGCTGGAGATGCGACTGCGCCGGGTGCGAAACTCCGCGGCGGCCAGGCTGCTCAGCGGCCCCAGGTCCACCAGCGCATCGCGCAAGTGGGCGTCGAACGGCACCCAGTCCACCCAGCGCGCGATGGCGAGCTGGCCGAGGTTGTAGGTGAGGGCGGCCCAGCCGATCGCGTGTAGGATCTGGCGCGGGGAGAGGTGCAGCGATTCGATTGGCCACTCGCTGGCCAGCAGCGCCTCGCGCGCGCGACCGAAGCGCCACGCCAGTTGGTCGTCGTCTGGGACGGGAATGCCGATGGCCTGAAAGCACCCCCACGCGCGCAGTCGCTGGAGCGCTCCCTCCGGCGCGCGCTCCTCGAAGATCAGCTCCAAGTCGTATTTCACGCGCTCGCCGCTCAGCGCGCGCAGATGGGCGAGGCCGGCGGCCAACGCTGCCTGAGTCTCCGGCTCTAGGCAGAAATCGAAGCGCGCGGCGTAGCGCGCGCCGCGCAGCATACGGGTGGGGTCATCAATGAAGCTGCGGGGGTGAATGACGCGCATCACGCCCCGGCGCAGGTCTTCTTTGCCACCCAACGGATCGATCAGCGCGCCATTCTGTAGGCTCAGCGCAATGGCGTTGATGGTGAAGTCGCGCCGGCGCAGGTCGGTGAGCAAGTCGCTGGGGAATACGATGGGCAAGGCTGCCGGCCGCGGATACGTTTCGCGGCGGGCGGTTGCTAGGTCTACCGTTACGCCGTCGCGCTGCCAAGTCGCCGTGCCGAATTTCGCATAGGCAGTGGTCTTGCCACCGTGATGATGTTGCAACCAATCAGCAAACGCGATAGCATCGCCCTCGATGACGAAGTCCAAATCATCGATCGCCGACAAGCCCAACAGCCAGTCGCGCACCGCGCCACCAACCAGATAGGCCGATACGCCGCGTTCGGCTGCGGTATTGCGGATGGCATCGAGGATAGCACGTTGGGCCGCGGTCAGCAGATCGGTGAGTTCAGGCATGCTTCATTCGCTTGCGCGTGCGTCGCCTCTTCGCCTCGGCCAATGTCTCGGGTGTAAATGCGCCGGGCAATAGCGCGCCCACCGTTGTGAGGGTGTAATTACCTTTGGCATCAGCCTGAATGACGATCGTCTCCAAGCCGAACTCGCTCATGAATTGCCGGCATGCGCCGCAAGGCGCGCCGCCGTTATCAGTGACCACAGCGATCGCAACGAAGTCGCGCTCCCCTTCGCTAATCGCCTTTACGTAGGCCGAGCGCTCGCTGCAAATGGCCAAGCCGTAGGAGGCGTTCTCCACGTTGACCCCGCAGTACACGTTGCCCGATGCGCCCAGCAGCGCAGCGCCGACGCGATAGCGCGAATAGGGCGCATACGAGAATCGGCGCACCTTGTCGGCCAGTTCGATGAGCATCCGAATGACCTCTTCAGGCAGCGGCGCTGTTGAGTGGTCTGGGGAGGCCTTGTTGTTGAGTTGCTGTTTCGTTGGCGTCTTGCGTCTTCGGCGCGTCTGGTCGTTCTGGCCCATGCGTTGCTTTCACCTTCAGAATGCGCCGGTCGTTGACTTCCAGCACTTCAAAGACCCAGCCGCTGTGGTTAACCTTCTCACCAACCACGGGCACTTTGCCGAGTTGGTCGTAGATGAAGCCACCCAGCGAGTCGCTTTCTCCTTCGGGAAAGTCCACTTTGAGAAGCTCTGCAGCGTCTTCGATAAGCATCCCGGCGTTGAGGATGTAGCCGTCCTCTCCAGCGAGGGGCACAGCCTCTGGCTCTTCCTCAGTGTCGTACTCATCCTGGATGTCGCCGACGATCTCCTCCAGGATGTCCTCGATGGTGACTAGGCCGGCGGTGCCTCCGTATTCATCCACCACGATGCATAGATGGGTGCGCTGCTTTTGCAACTCCTGGAGCAACTCAATGACGCGCTTCGATTCTGGTGTGAAGTACACCGGCCGCAGCATTTGTTCAAGCGGCGGCGTCTTACAGTCGCGCAGCGCAGCCAGCATATCTTTGGCGTAGAGCACACCGATGATGTCGTCAATCGTGCCTCGGTATACAGGGATGCGCGAATGGCCGGCTGAGACCACCACGTTCAGCGCCTCGCTGAAGGGCGTATTGACCTCCAGGGCGACGATGTCAATGCGTGGCACCATCACCTCGCGCGCGATGGTGTCGCCAAAATCGAGCACAGAGAGGATCATCTCCTTCTCTTCTTCCTCGATCAACCCTTCCTCCTCGCCGGCGTCCACCATCGTCTTCAACTCTTCCTCGGTCACCAGCGCTGCCCCTTCGCGCTTTTGACCGCCCATCGGGATCGCCAGCCAGTTGCTGAGCACGACAGCGAACCGCACCAGCGGCGCCAGCGCGAGGCTCATCAGTTGCATCGGGCGCACCAAGGCCAAGGCCAGTGGTTCGGTGTAGCGCAGGGCTAGCGCCTCGGGCACGAGCCGGCCAAAGACGAACAGGAAGAGCGCAACGGCCAGTGTGACGATCACAAAGGCCGTCGCGTCTATCGCTTCGTCAGTCAGTATCTGACCGCCCAGCGCGCTAAGCTGCTCGGCGACAGGTGGGACGAAGCCCAGCACAGCCAGCCCGGCTGCGAGGGCCAGGCTCAGCAATGCGCCAACTTCGGCTGTGGCGAGGAGCTTGCCAGATTGTTCAGTGAGCTGCTGGATCGCGCGCGCCGAGGTCACGCCTTTCTGCTCCAGCTCTACTAGGCGCGGCCGGCGCATGTTGATCAGCGCGCTGCGTGCGGCGGCGAAGAATGCCCGCAGCACAACAGCAACAAAGAACAGTCCGATCGTGGTCACCCTGGGTCGCTCGCCCCCACCTGAAACCCTGCTATCCCAGCTTGCGGATGACGCGCGCCGGCAGCCCGACAGCCAGCGTGCTGTCTGGCACGTCTTTGGTCACCACCGCGCCGGCGCCGGTGCGCGCGCGATGTCCTATCGAGACGGGCGCTACCAGCATGGTGTCGCTGCCGATGAAGGCGTAATCGCCGATCACCGTGCGGTGCTTGCGCAGCCCGTCGTAGTTGCAGGTGATCGTCCCTGCGCCGATGTTAACGTCCGCACCAACGGTTGCGTCGCCTAGGTAGCTGAAGTGACCCATGCGCGTGCCGGCTCCCAGCGTGCTGTTCTTGATCTCAGCAAAGTTGCCGATGTGGGCGTGTGGCCCGATCTGCGCGCCGGCCCGCAGGTGAGCGAACGGCCCGATGTGCACGTCGTCTGCGACGCGCGAATCTTCCACCACTGACTGAATCACCTGGACGCGGTCGCCGATCACCGACGAGGCGATATACGAGTTCGGCCCAATTTGGCAGTCGCTGCCGATGCACGTCTCGCCGATCAGATGTGTGTTCGGCCAGATGATGGTGTCTGCGCCAATGGTCACACCTTCTTCTATGTATGTTGAGTCCGGGTCGAGCAATGTCACACCGTTGAGCATGTGCTGACGGTTAACGCGCCGGCGCACGGCGGCCTCGGCCCTGGCCAGGTCAGCGCGAGTGTTGATACCGATGCACTCATCGCGGTCTTCGGCCAGCAAGGCGCGGACCTCGCGCCCGTCGGCGATCGCCAGCCCGATTAGGTCGGTGAGGAAGTATTCGCCAGTATGGGGGTTAGAAGCCACGCGCCTGAGGGCCGGCCACAGCCAGCCACCGTCGAAGCAATATGCGCCGACGTTGATCTCGCGGATAGCCCGTTGAGCGGACGTGCAGGCCACATCCTCGACGATCGCCAGCACTCGCTCGCTGCGTGGGTCGCGCACCACCCGCCCAAAGCCGCGCGGATCGTCAACCAAGACGGTGAGCATGGTGATCGCTGCACCGGTCGCTGCGCGCAGGTCAATCAGCCGGCGCAGCGTTTCGACGGTGAGCAGCGGCACATCGCCGTAGGTGACGACGACCTGTTCGGCACCATCGGCGAGCGCCTCGGCCTGCGCCAAGGCGTGAGCAGTGCCCAGTTGCTGATCTTGGACGGCGCAGCGCGCGCGATCAGCGATAGCAGCGCGTACTACATCACTGCCGTGGCCGACTACCACGACTGGCTGACCGGCTGTGAGGAAGGTTGCGGTCTCGAGACAGCGGTCTATCAACGATCGGCCGCCCAGCGTGTGGAGCATTTTAGGGCGCTTGGACTTCATGCGCGTCCCCAAGCCGGCGGCTAGGATCACCGCGCAGAGGCGGGTATGGTCTGTTTTATCGGACATCATCCGAAAATCGGGGTTCGAGCATTACCACGTCCTCGACCCCCGATTTTGCGCACTGGGGCGGCTGGATTCGAACCAACGAATGTCGGATCCAGAGTCCGATGCCTTACCACTTGGCGACGCCCCATCAACTACTCACGTAATTATATCACCTGCGGCTTTTCAGGGGTGTATTCACAGCCAAGGGCAAAACCTTGGGCGGGCGACAGCACTGCCGTCGCCCACCTGGGGTTAGCTGTAATGCGCACTGTGAGCGTAGCTTCAGGCGTCGGGGTCAATGCCGGCGGCGCGCAGCTTGGCAGCCAGGCGCTCGGCGCGTGTTCGCTCGGCCTCGGCGCGTGCTCGCTCAGTCTCGGCACGCGCGCGCTCAGCCTCGGCGCGTGCTCGCTCAGTCTCGGCCCGCACGCGCTCAGCTTCGGCGCGCTCCTCGCCAGTGGGGATGACCGCGCCGTCGCGGTCGCACCAGCGCAGCCAGGTGTCCTCGCAGCCCTGATACTCCCCGCGCCACAGCGTCACGCCCAAGCCGATGTCGTCGAACCACCTCTCATCCGTGCGCACCAGATGACCACCTCGATACGTGTAAATGCGCAGCGGCTCGTCGCCCGTCTGCTGCCCGGGGTCATACACCACGTAGCGCTCAACCTTTATCCGCCCGTAGATGCCAAGCTTGCCGTTCGGTTCTTCCTCCCCGCCCTCGGTGTTGGAGACGATCTCCACCACCACCTCCGGCGGCTTGCCGTATTCCCAGATGAAATACGACCGACCCGTCTTCTTCCACAGGTCAGCCGGCGGGACTACGTCTAGGCTGAGGAACATGTCGGGGACGACTGGCGGTTGATGGAAGGCGTAGAACACGCCGATGTTGCCATCTGCAATGAAACGACGGCCAAAGCGCGGGTGCGTCCACGAGGCGTAGAGGGATTCGATAAGCAAGCGGGCTTGTTTGGCGGAGAAGAGGTTGTCCACTGGCCGGTCGTCCTCCGTGACGAGGGTCTGCATGAAGCGCTCGTAAGCGTCCAGGTAGGCCTGGCTGAGGCGGGGCAGGCCGTCCGGGCCGATGACGACGTCGGGTTCTGAGGTGGCGATGGTGGGCGAACCCATATCTGAGATTCTAGCACTCCGTCGCGCCTTGGTGGAGGTTGCCCCTGTTGGTGAATGCGCCCTGCTCAACTTCAGAGTGATTCGGCTCGTTGGGTGATCTGAACCGCCGAGGCGCCGAGGGCGCATGTATGCTCTGCGATCTCGGCGCCTGTGCGGTGCGTGCTTTTTGCGTTCACTCTCGTGGCGCACGCTTACCCGAATGGCAGTGATGAGATGAGCGATGCGCTTGCTGGAAACTGCGCATGTGTCATCCTGAGCTGAGCGAGGGACCTAAAAGCGCGCCCAGCCACAGGTGGCTATGTCTCGATCCGAATCCCGGCCCCTTTCACCTTATGCCGCTTGTTGATGCCGAGCAGGATTGCGGTGAGGCCCTCGACGACAACAGCGTTATCCAGCGGGCCGGCGTCCCAGGCCTTCATGCCCGCATCGGCCACCAATTGCATCCCCACCTGTTTGGCTGCCTCATCGTTGCTGCACACCAGCACATCGCAGTGAATCTGCGCGTTAAGCTTCTTAAGGTGCGTGGCGGAGATGTTCTGGAAGGCCGTGACGACCTTAACCTGATCGCCCAGCAGGGCTTGCGCCTCCTGTGAGGCCGATCCGCCGGGCGGCAGCATCACGCGCGTGTAATCCGATGGGTTCACCGGCACCGTCACGTCAATCAGTACCTTGCCTGTAAGCGCCTCTTTCACGCTGTTAAGCGTGTCCTTGTGCGCTGTGTAGGGCACGCTCAACACCACCACCTCGGCCTCCTGCGCAGCGCTCAGGTTGTCGGCCCCGCGCACGCGCTCACTGCCGAGCGCCAAGTTCAACTCCTCGGCCACGCGCCGGGCTTTCTCCGGGTCGCGCGAGCCGATGATCACCTCGTGGCCGGCGTTCGCCCAACGCAGCGCCAGCCCTGATCCTTCTTTGCCTGTGCCACCGAGAACAGCGATCTTCATCGTGTTGCCTTCCTTATGCGTTGTCTGCTTTGCGCATGCAGCGCGGCTGGATAATACCGCTATGTCCGGAGGTCCGCTGCTCACGACAGCGTGGGTACACGATCACCTTGGCGATGCTGATCTGCGCATTGTGGACATTCGCGGGCGCGTGCTGCCGCCGAACGTGCCGCCCCCGCATTACTTTAATCACTGCGAGGATTACCTGGCCAGTCACATTCCCGGCGCGGTATTTGTGGACTGGGTACACGAGATCACCGATCCAGCCGATCCGCGCCATGCGCGCATCGCGCCCCCTGCGCGCTTCGCGGAGGTGATGGGGCGATGCGGCGTTAGCGATGACACGTTGGTCGTCGCTTACGACGATGCGGGGAGTATGTTTGCTGCCCGCTTGTGGTGGGCGCTGAACTATTACGGCCACCCGCGGGCCGCAGTGCTGGATGGCGGCTGGCGAAAATGGGTTGCCGAAGGCCGACCGGTCACCAATACGCTGCCGACGATTGCGCCGGCCATCTTCACGCCTAGGCCGCAGCCGGACTGGGTGCGGACCGCTGATCAGGTAATGGCAGGCTTAGGGACACCTATGCGGCTGATAGACCTGCGCACGCCAGAGGAATTCAACGGCCAATGGTCGCGCGCGGCCCGTTATGGGCATATTCCGAGCGCAGTCAACCTGCCGCGCGCGTCGCTGGTGAACCCTGATGGCACGCTGATCAGCCCAGCGCAATTGCGCGCGCGACTGGCAGCCTTGGGCGTGGAGGCTCAGACATCCGAATTGGTGACCTACTGTAACGCTGGCGTGAGCGCGGCGCTTGGTTTACTGGCGCTGCGCGTCGCCGGCTTCTCCAACAGCGCGCTTTACGATGGCTCGTGGAAGGAGTGGGGGAACGACCTGCGTCGGCCAATCGCATGAGTCAAACCGCGTCGGGCCGCTGCAGGGCGTGGGCCTTGAGCACCTCGAGGTCCACAAACTCTAGCGCGGCGATGTGCGTGGCTTCCAGGTCAACAGGCGGCGCGCAGCCGGCCTCGTAAGCCTCCACCCAGCGCATGACGCATAAGCACCAGCGATCGCCAGGCTTCAGGCCGGGGAAGCGATATTCCGGGCGCGGGGTGATCAGGTCATTGCCGCGGGCGCGCGAGAACTCCAAAAACTCCTGAGTAACTTGGGCGCAGACCAAGTGCAACCCTGTGTCACCTGGACCCGTATTACAACAACCGTCGCGGTACCAGCCGGTCATCGGAGACAGGCTACAGGTCTTCAGCTCGCCGCCGAGCACATTTCTGGCTTTGTTCATCGGTGGGCAGTGTACCAAGGATGGAAGATTGGGCGCTAAATCCTCCGCGCGAGGATCACAACCTTGCCACTGCCGTGAACGCTTGGGTGCATTCGCAGCTACGCTGACCCTCACGCGGAGACACGGAAAGCGCGGGAAACTAAAGCGCAGCATCCCTGCCGGCGTCTTCGAACGCCTAGAGGGCAGCGCTTCCAGAAGAAGATCGCGTCACCCCTGCTGGTGAATGCCCCCGAACGCTTCTGAGCGCTGGTGAGAAAATACACGCCTATGCTGGCGCGCCTCGCCGGCCCGCGATAAACGCATGTCACAGCGGCTGTTCGCCATCCTCACTCTGCTGGTGCTGATGCTAGGGACGCTGGCTCTGGATATTGCGCTGCCGGCGCTCCGCAGCGCGTCGCCCGCCCTGCCCGATGCGCTGCAAACCTATGTGACGGTCTTCCTCGGCATCTTCATCGAGGCAGCGCCTTTCCTGCTCATGGGCAGCGTCGTCGCCGGCCTGATCGCCGAGTTCATCACGCCTGACGACGTCGCCCATTTCTTCCCCCGCAGCCGGTTGACCGCGCCGCTGGCTGGTGCGCTGCTGGGGATGGTATTCCCAGTGTGCGAATGCGGTGTGGTGCCAGTGGTGCGCCGGCTATACCAGAAGGGCTTCCCTACCGCGGCGGGGGTTGCCTTTCTGTTAGGCGCGCCAGTGCTCAACCCGATCGTCATCGCCAGCACGTATGCAGCGTTTGGCCTGGGGTCGGTGTTCTGGGGCCGGCTGGCCTTCACTCTGCTTATTGCCGCCGGCGTCGGGCTGGTCTTCAGCGCTGCGCCCAGCGTCGTCCGCATCCTCGCGCCGCGCCCAGTGGCTTCGCTGGTGGACAGTAGCGCCGGCTTACACCCGTTGCCTGTGGAAGTGTCGCGCCGCGCCTTGCTCTCAGCGCGCCTGCATAGCGCACTGAGCGCTGCGACGGACGAGTTGTTCGACATGGGCCGCTATCTGGTGATCGGCGCGCTGCTCGCCACCACGCTCCAGACGTTCGTGCCACAGCAAACGCTGCTCAGCATCGGCCAGGGGCAGGTTCGCTCGGTCATCGCCCTCCAAGTCCTCGCGTTCGTGCTCTCGGTATGCAGCACGGTGGACGCCTTTCTGGCGCTCTCGTTCGTCAACACCTTCACCACCGGCGCGGTACTTGCCTTTCTGGTGTTTGGGCCGATGGTGGATGTCAAGAGCACGTTGCTATACCTTAACGTCTTTCGCCCGCGCGCAGTATTCTACGCAGTGGCAATTTGCTTCCTGGCTTCGATGCTGATTGGGACGTTTATCAACTTGAACGTAGCCTGGTAGAGTCGGAGATGAGCATCAGCTTTCAAATCACCCATGTTGATGGGCGTGCCCGCGCTGGCCTTCTGCGCACGCCGCATGGCGAGGTCCAGACGCCGGCCTTCATGCCGGTCGGCACCCAGGCCACAGTGAAGGCCGTGCCCCCACGCGATTTGGAAGCAGCAGGGGCGCAGATCATCCTCGCCAACACCTACCACCTCTACCTGCGCCCTGGCGATGACCTGATCGCCCGCCGCGGCGGGTTGCACTGCTTCATGGGTTGGCCACACCCTATCCTCACTGATAGCGGCGGCTTTCAGGTCTTCTCACTCAGCGCCATGCGCAAGATAGACGACGATGGGGTAACCTTTAAGAGCCACCTGGATGGCTCGGTCCATCGTTTCACGCCGGAGAAAGCGATCAGCATCCAGGAGAACCTGGGCGCTGACATTATCATGTGCCTGGACGAGTGCCCGCCACCTACGGGCCACGATTACAACCGCATCGCGCTCGCGCGCACCCATGCCTGGGCAGCGCGCTGCCAGCAGGCCCATCGCCGCGCCGACCAAGCCCTCTTCGGCATCGTCCAAGGGGGCATCTTCCCCGACCTCCGCGAGCAATCCGCGCGCTTCCTGACCGCGCTTGACTTTCCTGGTTACGCTATCGGTGGCCTGGCGATCGGCGAGAGCAAGGCAGACATGTTCCAGGTCATCACGTGGATGGATGATCTGCTCCCCTCCGACAAGCCGCGCTACCTGATGGGCGTGGGCGAGCCGACCGACCTGATCCGCGCCGTCGCGCGCGGGGTGGACATGGCCGATTGCGTGCTGCCCACCCGCCTGGCCCGTCACGGGGCTGCTTTCACCCGCGACGGGCGCATCAACATGCGCAACCGCATATACGCCGAAGACGATCGGCCGATTGACCCTGAGTGCGACTGTTACGCCTGTCGTCATTTCTCGCGGGCCTATATCCGTCACCTGCTTCAGGCCGGCGAGATCCTCGGCATGTACTTAATGAGCGTTCACAACATCGCCTTCCTAATCAGCCTGATGCGCGAGGTGCGGGCAGCAATCATCGAAGGGCGCTTTCAGGCGTTTGCCGAGCGCTGGCTGGCGCGCTATGAGGCTGCCTCGGTGCAACACGCTGCGCACGGCGCTAGCTGACCACGCGGCGCAAGCGCGGGTCGAGCAGATCGCGCAAGCCGTCGCCGAGGAAGTTAAAGCCGACGACGATAGTGAAGATAGCCAAGCCCGGGAAGGTGGCGATCCACCACTCGAAGAACTTATGCCGGCCCGCAGCGACCATCGCGCCCCATTCAGGTGTGGGCGGGACGGCGCCTAGGCCGACGAACGAGAGCGATGCTGCCAGCAAGATGGCGTTGCCCATGTCCAAGCTGACCTTTACCAGCATGAGCGGGAGCGCGTTCGGCAAGATGTGCACAAACAGGTTGCGCCAGCGCGAAGCGCCCAGCGCCGTCGCCGCGTTGACGAACTCCATCTCGCGCAGCGCGATCACCTGGCTGCGCACGAGTCGCGCGTATTCTGGCCAAAGCACCAGCGCAATAGCGAGCGCGGCGTTCAACAGACCAGGCCCAAGCGCGGCGGTAATGGCGATCGCCAGAATCAGTGAAGGGAAAGCCAATACCGCATCGGCCACGCGCATGACGATCTCGTCAGTGAGGCCGCCGAGGTATCCGGCCAATGCTCCTAGCAGGATGCCCACTGTGCCGGTCATGACGACCACCGCCAGCGCCACCGGCAGCGACACTCGTGCGCCATGAAGCACGCGGCTGAACACGTCGCGGCCCAGTTCGTCGGTGCCGAACCAATGCTGCGCGCTCGGTGGCTTCAGGCGGTTGGTGACCTTTTGCGCAGTAGGGGAGTAGGGTGCGATGACCGGCGCAAGCAGTGCGATCAACAGCCAGGCCAGCACCAAAGCACCTCCTAGGGTAGCCGATCGATTGCGCCAAGTGCGGCGCAGACCGCGGCGCGCAGCCAGCCATCGCCCTGCGCTCAAAGCGCCAGCTACAGGATGAATGGTAGCGGTAGCCATGCTCAGGAGAGTCGAACGCGCGGATCGAGCAGCGCGTAAGACACGTCTACCAGGAAGTTAATCACGATGTAGGCCACGGCCACCAGCAGGGTCACACCCATGATTGGCGCAAAGTCCAGCTTGGTTGCTGACTCAACGGCGTAGCGGCCAATGCCTGGCCAGGCGAACACGGTCTCGGTCATCACCGCGCCGGCCATCAGGTTACCGAAGGCGAGCCCGACCGCAGTGACGGCTGGCAGGGCTGCGTTGCGCAGCGCGTGACGCATCACGACCACCCGCTCAATTAGCCCCTTGGCCCGCGCTGTGCGCACATAATCTTGCTGGAGCACCTCGATCATGGCCGAGCGCACGATCCGAGTGATCAGGCTCATGCTATACAAGCCCAGCACCAGCGCTGGTAGCATCAGGTGGTGCAGCGCGCTGGCGAACACGTCGCCACGGCCGGCCAGCAGGCTATCCACCGTGAGCAGGCCGGTCACAGTGGGGGGCAGGTCCAACCGCGCGTTCACTCGACCTGGCCCCGGCATCCACTGCAAGCGATAGTAGAACAGGGACAGGGCCAGCAGACCCAGCCAGAACACCGGTACACAAACGCCAAGTAGCGAAACAAGGCGCGCCAGATGGTCGATCAGACGGTCACGCTTGACCGCTGCCAAGATGCCGAGCGGCACGCCGATCAGCACAGCGATTAGCGTAGCGCTGACGGCTAGTTCAACTGTGGCAGGGAAGTAGCGCGCGATGTCGGCAGCGACCGATTGTTGGGTGACGATGGATTCGCCCAGGTCGCCCCGCAGCAGGTTACCAAGATAGGTCAGGTAGCGCTCGTGGGGTGGCTTATCGAGGCCCCAGCGCTCGCGGTAGGCCTGGACGATCTGAGGATTCGCCATCGCCCGCTCCGAGAGCACCATCGCCAGCGGGTCGGCTGGGATGAGATAGGTGATGATGAAGCCGAGCAGCGTCACCAAAAGCAACAGCGGGATGGTGACGACGACGCGACGGATGAAATAGGTGACCAGGGACATTGCGCTGAACCAGCGAAACGATAACAAGAAAGGAGCGGTGAGCGTCAGCGCCGGTCAGCTCATCCGCTCCTTTCGCGCCGTGCCGCGGCTTACCTCGACATGAAGTAGTAGTCGAGGAAGTACACCGGGTTGTAAATCACGTCCTTGAGCTTGGCCGAGGCGACGATCTGAACCTTGGGCTGGATCAAACCGACGAATGCCGCGTCCTCCAGCATGATCTGCTGGAGCTTGAGATACATCTCAGCGCGCTTGGCGGGATCGGTGATCTTGGCAGCGTCGAGGGCCAGCTTCTCAGCCTCCTTGTTCACGTAGTACACGCGCTTGGCAGCCGAGGCGCCCTCTACGGCGAAAGCCGGCGCCCAACCATGCGGGTCCAGGAAGTCCGGCGTCCAGTCGGCGATCGTGGCCACGAGCTTGCCCGCACGATAGTCCGCTCGCCAGGTGGTGGCATCGCGCGGCTCGACGTTTAGCGTAACCCCGATCTCGGCCAGGTCCTCCTGCAGTTTAGCCACCAGCGTGTCGGCCAGGATGACGTTGCTCATCTTGCGCTCGCCGGGGTAGACCATGTTGATCGTGAAACCACCTTCCAAGCCGGCCTCTTTCAACAGCGCTTTGGCCTTCTCCAGGTCGCGCTTCGGCGCCAGCGCTGGGTCAGTGCCGAGCAGGCCAAGCGGGATGATCGTCGGAATGTGCAATGCAGTCCCGCCCAACAGGCCATCCAGGATGCCCTCGTAGTCAATGGCATACATAATGGCCTGGCGCACGCGCTTGTCGGCCAGCTCCTTAGACATTTCTGGATTTGTCGTCATCGCCAGGTAGGTCATGTCTAGGGTGTTGCCGACGATGACGTTCAGGTCAGGGTTGCCCTTCAGGCGATTGATCGCGTCCACGTCCAGGCCAATAGCGATGTCCACGTCGCCGCGTTCCAGCGCCTGCTGGCGAGCGGCGTCATCGGGGATCTCGCGGAAGATGATCCGGTCGAAAGGCGCAGCGCCGCGCCAGTAATTCGGGTTGCGCTCGATCACGACCTGTTCGTTGCGCTTCCACTCCTTGAGGACGTAAGGGCCTGTGCCGGCCGAGTTGCCGTCTAGCCAGTCGGTCGCTTTATCCGCCTCCTTGGCGTTCTCCGCGTCTGTGCCGCCCTGCGCCTTGACCAGCTCGGCATCCACCACGGCAAAATTCGGCGAGACCAACATAGAGAGGAAGGCAGCGTTTGGCTCCTTCAACGTAATCTTCACCGTGCTGGGGTCAACTGCCTCGATCGAGGCGACGTGATCGTTGAATAGCCAAGATGGGTTGTCCTGCAGGTTGCCCAGCCGCTTGAACGAGAACACCACGTCGTCGGCGGTCATTGAGCGGCCGCTGGCGAACTTGACGTCGCTGCGCAGCTTAAAGGTGTAGACCAAGGCGTCATCTGAGATCTCGAACGATTCAGCCAACAGCGGCTCCACGCGGTCAATCGTGGCGCCTTTATCGGGCAAGGTCACCAGCGTCTCGTAGACCGCCCGCATGATCTGCGGCGGCGTGATCTCATATTGCCGGTGCGGGTCGAGGGTGCGGGTATCGGCCTTAGGCAGGCCGACCACCAGCACGTTCTCCGCTGCTGGGGCGGGCGTCTCGGTTGGCTGAGCTGGCGGCGCAGTTGGCTGTGGCGGAGGCGCTTGGGTAGGCTGCTCCGTTGCCGTCGGCTGAGCTTGTGGCGGTGGGGTCGGCTGTGCGCACGCTGCGAGCAGCAGACCAGTCATGAGCAAAACACTAAACGCGCGAATCGGTAGGGTTCGGTTAACGGGTCTCATCTTTGCCACTCCTGTTCTTCTGGTGGATGTTGCGCTTATGTCGAGCTGGCATCCTAGAGCGCTTCACGGCTCTAAGATCACCTTCACCGCTTCGCGGCGATGGATCGCGGCCAATGCCTCGGCCATCTGATTCAGCGGGAGCCTGTGCGTGATGACCGGCGCTGTCCGCACCAAGCCGCGCGCGATCAGATCTAGGCTGGCCGCGAAATCATCCCAGTTATAGCAGAAACTGCCCGAGACGGTGAGTTCCTTTCGGATCACCTGGGCTGGCTCGAAGGTCGCCGGCTGATGAAAGATGCCCAGCAGCAAGACGCGCCCGCCAGTGGCAGCGACGCGCGTCACGTCGGCAATCACAGCCGGCTTGCCGGCCGCCTCGATCACCACTGAGGGCAAGCGGCCATCGTTGGCGGCGCGCACGGCCTCGGCCAAGTCAGGACAATCCTCGGTGGTGATCACCGCATCGGCGCCCAGCGCGCGCGCCAGGTCGGCGCGCATGCCGGGTCGTGGGGTGATCGCAATTGTGCGCCGGACGCCATGGGCGCGCACGGCCTGAAGTGCGTAGAGGCCGATCGGCCCCAGGCCGAAGATCGCAACGTCATCGCTCGGTTGAAGTTGCAAGCGCCGGATGCCGCGATAGCCAGAAGCCAGCGGGTCCACCGAGGCGCCGTCGGCAAAGCTCATGTGCGCCGGCAGCGCATGGAGGGCCTTCGCCGGCGCCAGCACATACTCGGCAAACGCGCCGTCAATGTGAATGCCGATCTCGGTGATCTGCTCGCACTGGCTCTCTTCACCCCGCCGGCAGGCTGGGCATATCCCGCAGCCGATCACCAGCCCTACGGCCACGCGGTCGCCCTTATGCCAGTAGTCGCCCACGTCTGGGCCAAGCGCATCGATTTCGCCGGCGAACTCATGGCCGGGGATCAGCGGGTAGGGCACCTTACGGATGCCCTCGAAGATGGGGATGTCCGTGCCGCAGATGCCCACAGCGCGCACCCGCACCCGCACCCAGCCGGGCTTCGGCTCAGGTTTCGGCACTTCGCGCAAAGCGAAGCCAGGGCCGGGGCCTTCTTTGACGACGGCCAGCATCGTCAGCTCAGCTCGGCCAGCGCATCTAGGATCAGGGTCGCCACTTCGTCGGCCTGGGCTTCGGTGAGGATCAGCGCCGGCGCCAGCCGCAGCGCACTGGGGCCGCACTTGGTCATCACCACGCCGCGCTTGCCCAGCAGCTTGATCACTTGCTTCAGGCGGTCGGTGGCCAGCGGCTGCCCCTGGTCATCCACCAAGTCCACCGCCACCATCAACCCTCTGCCGCGCACGTTGCCGATCATCGGCAGGCGGGCGCGGGCGGCCTGGAAGTGCTGCACCAGCCGGCGACCGACGCGGACGGCGTTGTCCATCAGCCCTTCCTCGCGGATGATGGCGATGGTCTCCAAGCCGGCTCGGCAGGCAATTGGGTTGCCGCCAAAGGTGCTGCCGTGTGCGCCGGGCCACCACTGGTCCATTAGCTCGGCGCGCGCGACGATCGCGCCCAGGGGGAGCCCACCGCCGATTGCCTTGCCCATCGCCACAATGTCGGGGACCACTCCGCTGTGCTCGACTGCGAACCACTTGCCGGTGCGCCCCAGGCCGGTCTGTACCTCGTCAACGATCAGCAAGGCGCCCGTGCGGTCGCAAATCGCACGCAGGGCCGGCAGAAAGTCATCCGGCGGGATCAGGTAGCCGCCCTCGCCGGCGATCGGCTCGACGAGGATCGCGGCCAGGTCGTCTGGATGCACCAGCTTATCGAGCACGAGCTGGATGAAGTTTCGCCACTGACCGCAGCACTGGTCGGGTGTGCGTGGGCCATGCCCGAAGGCGCATCGCCCGCAGTTGGGGTAGGGCACGTGTTCGACGCCGGTGAGCAAACCGGCCAGATGCCGGCGGTATCCGCTGCTGCTGCCGGTGGCCGCCAGCGCGCCCATTGGCCGGCCGTGGAAGCTATCAATGAAGGCCAACACCATGCTGCGGCCGGTGACCGCGCGCGCCAGCTTGATCGCCGATTCCACCGCTTCGCTGCCGCTGTTCACCAGCAGCGCTTTGCCGCGGTCCAGCGGGGGAGGCAGTAGGCTGCGCAGCGTCTCGGCCATTTCCACGTAGGGTGCCATGTAGCCAACGTGCGCAGCGGCGTGGATGAGTGCCTGCGCTTGATCAGCGATGGCATTCACCACGCGCGGGTGGCAATGGCCGACGTTCATCGTGGCGATGCCGGCGGCCATGTCATAGTAGCGCCGGCCCTCAAAGTCATAGAGGAAGACCCCCTCGCCGCGCGCGAAGGCGATCTCGGTGTAGCGGTAAATGGCTGGGCTGACCGCGTCGTGATCGCGCGCGATCAGGTCTTCTGAGGTGAGCGCTCCGTTCAGGCTCAACATCTGTTGAAGCATGGTTCGTCTCCTAGTTTGCTATTTTATGGGCGCGCGGCGATGCTTGGGTGCATTCACAGCCAGGGGCAAAAGCTTGGGTGGGCGACGGCACTGCCGTCGCCCACCCTCTAAATTTGCCTTTGCTGGCAGCATCGCTTGTGGAAGATGCCCCTATTGGTGAACGCCCCCCGATGCCTGCTGTTAAGGACAACCAGAACTTCGGCACCAGCGAAACAGGAGCAAGGGCTGATCGGAGCGCGTCAGCTTTGTGTTCGCCTGTGCGCTCTACGCTCGCATCTTCTGATACAGCTCGGCGTTGAAATCCGCCGACTGATGGCGGAAGTAAGCATCGTAGAGCGCCGCGTAGTAGCTGCTGCGCGCCATCAGCGCCTCGTGGTCGCCCTCCTCGATGATCTGGCCGTGGTCGAGCACGATGATGCGATCCGCGGCCTTGACCGTGGACAGGCGATGGGCGATCATGATCGCGGTGCTGTTGGCGAGGATCAGGTCGAGCGCCTCTTGGATCTGGCGCTCGGTGAAGGGGTCCACGCTGGCCGTCGCTTCGTCCAGGATGAAGATGGGCGGGCGCTGGACCAGCACGCGGGCGAGGGCAACCAGTTGGCGCTGCCCCATCGAGAGGTGTTGGCCGCGCTCGCCGACGGGCGTGTGCAGGCCAGCCGGCAGCGCCTCTATCCATTCGCCGCCGCCGATCTGCCGCGCGATTGCTTCCACCTCAGCATCACTCAGCTCCGGCCGCGCGTAGCGGATGTTGTTCAGCACTGTGTCGTTAAACAAGAATGGCGTCTGGGAGACGATCCCAAGCTGCCGGCGGTAGGCGGTCAGGTCGAAGGTGCGAATGTCCTGGCCGTCGATGAGGATTTGGCCGCCCTGGAACTCGTAGAAGCGGGCGATGAGCTTGATGATGCTGCTCTTGCCGGCGCCGGTGTGCCCCACCAGCGCCACACTTTCCCCAGGCGCGATGTGCAGCGAGAACCCGCGCAGCACCTGCTGCTGCGCGTTGTAGCGAAAGTCCACGCGCTTAAATGCAATCTCCCCGCGCAGCCTGGTCGGCCGATAGCCGGGAGAGGTGATTTGCCGGACGGCTGGCTGCGCGTCTATTAGGGCGAAGATGCGCTCGCAGGCCGAGAGGCCGCCTTGAATCTGGCTCCAGAACGATGCGATATTGGTCATCGGAAACCAGAACTGCTCCAGGCTGACGATGAACAAGTACCACGCGCCGACGGAGATCGCGCCTCCGAGCGCGGCGCGCCCGCCCAGATAGGCCATGATCGCCGTCCCTATCCCGCTCAGCGCGTTCAACGTCGGGAAGACATTAGAGAGGACGAAGCCACGCCGCAGGTTGACGGCGTATGAGCGCTGGTTGATCTGCTTGAAGCGGTTGTAGATGGCGGACTCTTGCCGAAAGCTCTTGGCCACGCGGATGCCGGCGACCGACTCCTGGATCGCGCTGTTAACCTCGGCGATCGCCCGAAAACCGGTGCGCGTGACCATCCGCGCGACCTGGCGAAAGGCCCAGCCCAAGAAGACCACCACCAGCACCATGACCAGCAGGGCCAGCGTGAGCTGCCAGGAGATGTTGAACAGGGCGATGATCAGCGCGATGATGATGGTGAACTGGCTGATCAGGTCGGAGAGCAGGAGGGTCACCTGTGACAGCTCCTGTGTGTCGTTGGTGATGCGAGAGATGACCTTTCCGGATTGGTATTCGTCAAAAAACGAGAGGTCGTGGCGGATGGCAGCGTTGAAGGCGTCCTCACGCATCTGGCCAACGACGTTGGCGATCAGCCGGACGGTGATTTGCCGGCGCAGGCGCTGGCAGAACCAGCTCACGATCGAAAGCGCCAGCAAAGCCAGACACAGAGCGATAACGCCGGCTGGGCTGGGCTGCGCGCCCACCAGGTCAATTCCGCGCGCGATCATCAGCGGGCTGGCCAGTCCGATCGCGGTGATAGCGGTGATCAGCATGGCCAGCGCGGCGAGCTGCCGGCGGAAGGGCGCGAAGTATGCCGCCATGCGACGCAGCAGTTGCCGGTCACTGTAGTGACGGTCGTATTTCTCCGCGGCGAGGCCCATGAACATAGCGCGCTCCTATCGGTACTGGCTGCGTGCGCCGTTCTCGAGCGCAGCATGTCTGCGCCGACGCTCCTCGGGCAGGAAGATCGCCCGATAGTCGGGCGAGTGGCGCAGCAATTCCTCATGCGAGCCACAGGCGACGATCTGACCTTGCTTGAGCACCACGATCAGATCGGCCCAGCGAATCTGCGAGAGGCGATGAGTGATTAGAAACGTCGTCCGGCCGCGCGCCACGCGAAACATCGCCTGCTGGATCAGGTCCTCGGTGGCGCTGTCAATGGCGCTGGTGGAGTCGTCCAGGATCAGGATACGCGGGTCGGCCAGGAAGGCGCGCGCGATGGCGATGCGCTGGCGCTGGCCGCCAGAGAGCGTGACGCCGCGCTCGCCGACGATGGTGTCATAGCCATCCTTAAATGCCATGATGAATTCGTGGGCCTGCGCAGCTTTCGCTGCTACTTCAACCTCTGCTTGGGTTGCGTCAGGGCAGCCGAACTTGATGTTCTCGGCGATCGTGCGCGAGAACAGGAAGATATCCTGCTCGATGGTCGCGATCTGCCGGCGCAGCGCGCTGAGATCCCAGTCGCGCACGTCCACGCCGTCTACGCGCACGCTGCCGGCGTCTACGTCGTAGATGCGGTTGATCAGCTTGGTGAGGGTGGTCTTACCAGCCCCGGTCTGGCCGACGATCGCCACGGTTTGGCCGGGTTTCACGCGCAGCGTGATGCTGCGCAGGGCAGGCTGTTCACCCTGGTTGTAACTGAAGGTGACGTTCTCAAACACCACCTCTCCGCGGATCGGCGCAGCATAGCCGCCCTTGTTCTCGTCCAGCAGCGTAGGCGCGTTCATCAGCTCCAAGATGCGCTGCGCGCTGGCCAGGCCGGAGGCCACCTGGGGATAAGCGAACTGGGTGGCGAAGGTGGGAAACTGGAGGAACATCAACACCCCGTTGTAAGCCACCACGTCGCCCAGCGTGATCGTCCCAGCCTGATAGAGCAGCAAGCTGTGCAACAGGCCCAGGGCCATCGTCACGCCCAGGACCAGCGAAGGCAGATATAGGGATTCCACGTCGCCCTGACGGATCAGCGCGGCGCGCCAGGCGGCGACAGCGCTGCGAAAGCGCGCTGCCTCGCGGGCTTCCTGCGCTGTGACCTTCACCGTCTCGATGCCCTCAATGGACTCGGCCAGCGCTGCGTTCATGTGGCCGAAGGTGCGCCGCACCTGCTCAGCGGCTGGGCCGAGCTTATGCAGGTAATACGCCACGCTCACCGCATACGCAAGCACATAAAGCGCCGGCACGAGGGTAAGCTGGGGGTGAATGCGCGGGCCGACGATCAGCGGGAAGATCAGAAAGGCACCCGATCCCAGCACCAGGTTAACACCAGGGTTCATCAGGAGGTTGATCTCGCGCACGTCGTTGGTGGCGCGGGCCATGATCTCGCCGATCGATTGGCGGTCGTGAAAGGCCATGCTCTTGCCGATCAGGCTGGTGTATAGCTCATCGCGCGCGTCGCGTTCCAGGCGCTGACCGATGATCTCGGAGGAGAAATTGCGCCCCAGTTGAAGGATCGCCCGGACGACCTGGGAGAGGACGATCAAGATCGCAGCCTGGCCGAGGGCTGCGAGGGCGGGCGGCTGCGCGATCACTGCGTTGAAGGCTTGGCCCACCAACACTGGCATGATCGCCGCACCACCGGCGTTGCCCAGCGACCCGATCAGGATACCCAAAATGTAGAACTTGTAGCGCCAGATGTGCGAGAACAGCCAGCGGGCTGCGCTGCGCTGATCCGATCGCCAGGTGCGTTCAACGGAGAACTCGCTGATTTGGGGAGAGGCAGATGACGAGATCGACGAGTGCACTGATGAACAGATGCTAAGGCGACGAGCTTAGGACTTTCTGATTATCAGCGCTGGCCTATTTCAGGTGAGGCAAATTGCTCGAAGTTCTCTTCAAGCTTGGCAGCCAGCTCGCGCGCCTTGAGGTCGTATGCGTCTTTGTCAGCCCAGATATCGCGCGGTTGGAGTATCTCTGCCGGCACGCCTGGGCAGCGCTCAGGCACGTGCACACCAAACACCGGGTCAGGGTGGAAGGGCACAGCGCTCAACGAGCCGTCCAGGGCTGCTGTCACCATCGCGCGGGTGTAGGCGATTCTGATGCGCTGCCCAATCCCATACGGCCCGCCGCTCCAGCCGGTGTTGACCAACCAGACCGTGCATTTATGCTGCCGCAGCCGATCGGCAAGCATGTCGGCGTAGACCGTCGGGAAGTGCACCATGAACGGCGCGCCGAAGCAAGCGCTAAAGGTGGCCTGGGGTTCGGTGATCCCGCGCTCAGTGCCGGCCAGCTTGGCAGTGTAGCCGGAGAGGAAGAAGTAGATCGCCTGCTCCAAGTTCAGCCGGCTGATCGGCGGCAGCACACCGAAAGCATCGGCTGTCAGGAAGAGAATGTTGCGCGGGTGGCCGGCGATCCCCGTGGCGATGGCGTTGGGAATGAAGTGGATGGGGTAGGCCGCGCGGGTGTTCTCGGTGATCGCCTCGCTGTCCAGGTCAAGCTGGTGGGTGTCTGGGTCCATTACTACGTTCTCCAGCACCGTGCCGAACTGGCTCAGCGTGGCGTAGATCTCTGGCTCGGCCTCTGGCGAGAGGCGGATCACCTTGGCGTAGCAGCCGCCCTCGAAGTTAAAGACACCACTTGCGCTCCAGCCATGTTCATCGTCGCCCAGCAGTGCACGACGGTGGTCGGCGGAGAGGGTGGTCTTGCCTGTGCCGCTCAGGCCAAAGAACAATGCCGTGTCGCCGGCTGGCCCGACGTTCGCCGCGCAGTGCATCGGAAATACGCCTTGCAAAGGCAGCAGGTAGTTCATCGCTGTAAATACGCTCTTCTTAATCTCGCCTGCATAGCGCGTGCCAGCGATCACAATCAGGCGCTGCGTGAGGTGCAGCGCGATCACCGCGCTTGGCCCTGACGTCGGCGCGCGCGTCCCGTGGCGTTGTGGGTCGGGATGAAACTCCGGCGCATGCAGGATAGTGAGGCTTGGCGCGAAGTCGGCCAGCTCCGCGGGGTAGGGCCGGATAAACTGGTTGTAGGCGAATAGCGTGTGCCAAGCGCTCTCCGAGATCAAACGCACGTTTAGGCGGTAGGCCGGATCTGCGCCGGCATACACATCGCGGATGAAGAGCGCTTTGGTGTTGAGATAGGCTTTGACGTCCTGTACGAGCAGGTCGAAGTGGTGAGGTTCGAGCGGCTGATTGACCTTACCCCACCAGACTTTTGCTTCGCTCAGCGGCTCGCGCACGATGAACTTATCCTGCGGTGAGCGACCGGTGAAGGGCGCTGTGACCGCCAGGAAGGCGCCGCTGGCCGTGAGCCTACCCTCGCCTCGACAGATTGCGATCTCGATCGTGTGCGCCGGCGCTGGATTCCACGTCTGCTTCACGCCCTCCAGGCCGAGCACGCCGATGCCGTTTTTGCTGCGGATCATCTCTGCTTCGCCGCCACGCCCTGATGTGGCGCAGCGAAGCGCTGACATCAGTAGTATAGCGGCTACGAGGCGCCGGTGGTGAGCTCAATTGTGTCGCAGGTGGTGACCGTGCCCCTGCTGCCCTGGAGCTGGGCGCACACCTGGCGCGTGCCCTGGATCCAGTTCAGCGTCCACTTGAAGCTGTTGCTGAAGGGCTGCCAATTGCTCCACGGACCGTCGTCGTTGCGCAGGCGCATCCGCCGCCACTTGCCGTGGATGTAGATCGACACCTCCGGCGTATCGGTGCGCGCGTAGTCGCGCTGGATGATTAGCGGGTGTTCGTTGGTGCGCTGGCCAAAGTTCTGCACCCAGTAGTGGGTGTATTCGCCGCCTGGTGCGCAGTAGCCGACGCCGATCTCGGTGAATAGGGTGCTCTCGATGTTCTGGCGATGCCCGTCGGAGCTTAGCCAGTCGCTGACCGCTTCCTCGGGCGATTCCTGGCCGGCGGCGATGTTCTCGCCCATCGCGCGGTGTCTGGTGTAGAAGTTCCTGATCCGTTGCCAGGTGTCGCACGCGAAGACTAGCGCGTCACCCTGCCGGTCGAAGCTGTCGTGGTCGAAGTAGCCGTCGTCGCGCATGTCGCAGGCATGGTAGCGCGCGGCCAGATCCAGCGGCGCGACGCGCTTGAGCGGCGGCCGGCCGATCGCGGCGCGGTGGTCGTTGACCAGCTCCACCACGCGCTGCTCGAAGTCCAGGTTGACCGGCAGTACCTCGAACGCGGGGCAGCCGGCTGGCTTTGCCCTGGTTGACGCTGGGTTTGCTGTTGCGCTCGCCGGTGGCTGACCCAGGAGCGACACCACTAGTAGCGACCACGCGCTGACGATAGGTGCGGTTGGCAGGAAT
>Ga0308394_1000127_pt1 | contig 42364 bp, 33 predicted proteins | sample Hotspr2Sampleme2_FD_202366 | JGI IMG/M metagenome (GOLD analysis project Ga0308394, IMG submission 202366) | Hot spring phototrophic mat microbial communities from Mushroom Spring, Yellowstone National Park, Wyoming, United States - 20050701_me2 ...
GTAACGTCATTGACACGAACAGGCGAAAGGACAACGTTACGAGGCAGAGCATCTCCCAAACCCGATGTAATATGAATATAATCACTCGGAATATCGTCCATATAAATCAATTCATTGTCTTGAATACACCTTCCTACCAAACCTTCGTTTAGGTAGAAACTTCTTTTTGGGTATTTGCGTTTGCTGTAAGCATAGGCGGCTATTGCTTCTGCCATAGGCTTTTCCAACTCACGATTGATGATATACACCGCCCCTTGATTAGCCCCTAAATAATGCACTAAATTGCTAATGAAAGCGTAGGCAATTTCGGAAAGTTCTAAATTTTGTTTTTCACGCAAAAGGTCTGAGAATTTAGCAACGCCATTTACTGCCCAGTTACGACTTTGCTCTTCTTCGGAAATTTGTTGTAACTGCAAACGCATCTGAGCTAATGCTCTGCCAAGTCCTTCTTCTTGTGAAAGTATTTGCATAGAGGCATCAAGCTTTCGGTTACCGATATTTTCTATAAATCGTGTGGCTTCCAATATTTCAGAATAAATTTTTTTGAGATTATCAGTAATAGCTTTTGTTTCGGGAGGCATTTCTTCAAAGTCAAAATTTTTTATTTCCGTAATGTTTGCTGTAATGTTTTTGAGTTGTGTGAAAGTTTGAAAAACATTTTTCTCTACAATATACCACAACAGAATCAGCACACTGGTTGCCAGTATGAAAATAGATGCTCCTATCAGCCAATTTATACCCGTATAAATACCCAAATACAAAATATCTCCACCTATCAGAATAAATAGTAAAAGCAACAAGGAAATAAATTGTAAGCGAAAGCTCATTGTGTTAGTTTGGTTTGGTTTCTTTGCAAAAATAAAGATTTTCAGCAAAATTCCTCAAAATACAAGTTTTTTTTTAGCTTTGTAGTCCGAAATTTAAGAGGCATTTATTCACAAAACTTTATAGGTTTTTATGCTACAAGTTCAGTTTATCCGTGAAAATCAGCAGGAGGCTATCAAGGGCTTGAAAAAGAAACTCTTTCCCAACGCCGAACAAGTAGTAAATGAAATTTTGCAGTTAGACTCCCAACGCCGCCAACTCCAAAAACAACAAGATGACAAATTAGCCCAATCCAACCAACTTTCCAAAGAAATTGGCTTGCTAATGAAAGCTGGAAAAAAAGGTGAAGCCGAAGCCCTTAAAGAAGAAGCTAAAAAACTTTCTGACGAAGCTAAAATTTTGGTAGAACAAGTAAGCGTTTTAGAGGAAAAATTAAAAAATTTGTTGCTTACTGTGCCTAATCTGCCCTCAAAACTTGTCCCCGAAGGCAGAGACTCCGACGACAACGAGATAGTGTATCATCACGGCAAAGCCCCCGCCCTGCCCGAAACGGCTCTGCCACACTGGGAATTGATTGTAAAATATGATATTATTGATTTTGAACTCGGCAACAAAGTAACAGGTGCAGGTTTCCCTTTCTACAAAGGAAAAGGAGCAAAGCTACAAAGAGCCTTGATAAACTTTTTTCTTGACGAAGCCGAAAAAGCAGGTTATACAGAAGTTCAGCCCCCTATCCTTATCAATAAAGACTCTGGATTTGGCACGGGACAACTCCCCGATAAAGACGGACAAATGTATTATATCTCGCAAGATGACTTCTATCTAATTCCTACTGCCGAAGTGCCTATCACGAATATGTATCGCGATGTAATCATCAAAGCAAAAGATTTTCCTATCAAAATGGTTGGTTACACACCTTGTTTCAGGCGGGAGGCAGGTAGTTGGGGGGCTGATGTGCGTGGGCTAAATCGTTTGCACCAATTTGATAAAGTTGAAATCGTACAAATCCAACGCCCCGAAGACTCCTATGCCACCCTCGAAGAGATGCGTACTTACGTACAAGGACTTTTAGAAAAATTAGAACTTCCCTACCGAGTGCTAAAACTTTGTGGCGGTGATATGAGTTTTACTTCTGCTCTTACCTACGATTTGGAGGTCTATTCGGCGGCTCAGAAACGTTGGCTTGAAGTAAGTTCGGTAAGTAATTTTGAAACTTTCCAAGCGAATAGATTGAAACTTCGTTATAGAGGCGAGGACAAAAAGATACACTTAGCACATACGCTCAACGGCAGTGCTTTGGCTTTGCCTCGCATAATGGCGGCTCTTTTAGAAAACAACCAAACCCAAGAAGGTATCCGTATTCCCGAAGTTTTGCACCCTTATACGAAGTTTGAAATAATTTCTTGATGCAATGCACAGTGAACAGTTATCAATGAACAGTAGTAATTGATAATTGTTCATTGATAACCGATGCTTCAACTTCGCTCAGATACAGACAAGACATACCTTGTCTCTGCTCCTAATTGATAATTGTTCATTGATAACTGATAATTGATAAATGAGGCAACTATTTTTCAAAACCTTGATAGCTACTGCTTTTGTGAGTTGTACCGCTATCGGTGTGTTTATTACTTTGATACTTGTTTTTTACAAAAATCCGCTTAATAGCGTTCCCAAAGGCTTTGATTGGCTTTTTTTTATCGGAATGCCTGTTTGGGCGATGCTCTACTACAAACTTAAAGTCAATAACCGAACACTTATGTTTCAGGAAGGTTTGGTAATGGGGGCCTTGGTAAGTTTTGCGATGATGCTTACTTTGGCTCTTGTTCTTGCTATTGCGTGCAGTTTGAATGAAAATATTTTGAAAAACTACACCAATGACTGGGTAACAGAACTCACCGCCAACAAAGAAGTTTGGCTAAAACGGTTGCAAACCCCAAAAGATTACGAAAAATTATTAAATTCTTATCAAAATCTTACACTTGGGCAGTATTTATTCAAAGAATTAGCAGGAAAAATGGTGCTGTTGTTGCTCGTTTCTGTGGTTGGGGCAACGGCTTTCAGGGGAAAACCTGCTGAAACTACCCAAAAAGTCAAAAAGAAAAAATAAAACAAGTCTTGATTTTGGTTTTGCTTCCTGTGTCTTGTGTCTTGCCTCTAAAAAATATGTCTTTCCGTACCGAAATCGCTATACCGCCTTATGATTTTGGCATTAGCCACCAAGATAGTATTTTTAGCATTGGTTCTTGCTTTGCCGAAGCTATCGGAAAACGTTTGCAAGACAATAAGTTTCAAACACTAAGCAATCCTTTCGGAACAATTTTTAATCCCATTTCTATTTTTCGTTTGCTCAAAATTGCTTTGCAAATAGAACAAATTGATGAAAATTTGTATATCAAAAACCACGAACAAGTTGCCTATCATTACGATTTTCACTCGTCTTGGCGAGATTTGGAAGTAGATTGGCTCAAAACCAAAATCACTCAAAAACTTTCTTTCATAAGTAAATTTCTTGAAAAAAGTCAATTTTTGTTAATCACCTTCGGTACGGCTTGGGTGTATGAACTCAAAGAAACGGGGCGTATCGTAGCCAACTGCCACAAAATGCCTGCCTCACTTTTTAACAAAAGACTTTTGTGTGTAGATGAAATTTTACAAGATTTTGAAAGTTTGCAAAATATTCTATTTGATAAAAAAATTATCCTTACCGTAAGTCCTGTAAGGCATTTGAAAGATACTCTTCCGCTCAATGCCGTAAGCAAATCGGTTTTACGGCTTGCTTGTCATTACTTGCAAGAAAAATATGCAAACGTGTATTATTTTCCTGCTTTTGAGCTAATCAATGATGATTTACGAGATTACAGATTTTATGCCGAAGATATGTTGCATATCAACTCGCAAGGTGAGGAATACGTTTGGAGTAAATTCACAAAGGCTTGCTTACACGCTAAAAGTCAGGAACTTATAGAAAATTGGCAAAAAATTTCTGCTCGCTTGGCTCATCAATTTTTCAACAAACAAACGCCCACCTATCAAGAATTTTTGCAAAATACTCTGAAAGATTTAGAAAAGATTGCCACCGACATAGATGTTTCGGCAGAGATAGCTCATATTCAGCAGTTATTGTCGGATAGCAAACCAAAATAAACCTCACAAATCCATTTTACGCCTTTTGGAATTTTTGTATAACGTATCAAAAAGAGTACAATTTTGTTTCGGAGGTGTCCTCCTAATGCCCAACAACGAAGCGACTCCTACGGGAATCGTACTCGAATTGAACCTATTAGGCTGGGACTTATGGTGATTTTTTCTTCAAAATCTTTACTTTTTCTTAACATAATTTTTTCAACAAAAACAAAAATTTTTATGTAACTTGCTTTTTGTAAAAAATCATTTTTGTATTTTGATGAAAAGATTACTTCTCCTTGTTCTGTTGCTCAATTTCCAAATACTTTTTGGGCAAGTAGTGCGTTTTAGCTTCACAGGGGCGACAGGCACGCCTATTACTTTCCCTGCTGATGCTCAACCTACCAATGGCTCGGTTACAGATTTTGCTCGTAGCACCAGCATCACTCCTATCACTTCCAGCGATAACTTCGGAGCAAGTGCTTGGAACGTAGCAAGTCTAGACCTTAACAGATATTTTACTTTTACCATTACTGCTAACAGCGGTTTTGTTTTGAACCTTAGCAGTTTTGAGTTGGACGAAATCCGTAGTGGTACAGGACCAACCCAATGGGTTTTGCGTTCAAGTTTAGATGGCTTCACTACCGATTTAGGTACTTTTACAAATACTACTACTACACTCCAAACGAATCGTACCATTCCCTTAGATGAGAGTTTCTATAATGTTTCGGGCAGTATTGAGTTTCGGATTTATGCTTTCGGAGCAAGCAGTGCCGCAGGTACGTGGCGAGTAGATAATGTAGAAGTCTTTGGCTCAATCTCAACACCCGATACTACACCCCCTACCTTACAAAGTGCTTCCACACTTGTCAATAACCAAGTAGATGTATTTTTTTCGGAAAGCATTACACTTGCCTCTGCTCAAAATGTGGCTAATTATTCGGTAAGCGGTGGCATTGGTACGCCTCTGACGGCTACTCGCAATCCGAGTAATTTTTCGCAAGTTACGCTAACCTTTGCTACCCCTTTTGTCAATAACCAAACTTATACTATTACGGCAACTAATATCACTGATTTTGCAAGCAATACGCAAAGTTCCACACAGACAAGTTTTACGTTTTTGGAAATTTTGCCTGCTTCGCCCCGCGATATTATCATCAACGAAATGATGGTAGATGAAACGCCCGTAGTTGGCTTGCCTGCCTCCGAATACGTAGAACTCTACAATCGCTCCAACAAAAACATTAACCTCAAAAACTGGACGCTCAACACCCGCCTTATCACCCCCAATAATTTCATTTTACAGCCCAATCAATACGTTTTACTTTGCCCACAGGCAAATGCTCCACTTTTCACAGGTTTTGGTAGTGTAATAGGTATGCCTTCGTGGGACGTTCTCACCAATTCGGGCAAAACAATGACACTCCGAGATGTAGATAACGCCTTAGATGTTGATATAGTTGCCTACACCGATGCTTGGTACAAAGATAACAACAAAAAAGACGGAGGTTGGAGTTTGGAACTTATCAATCCTACTCTGCCGTGTAGCGACGAGAACAACTGGCGAGCCTCAAACCACCCATCAGGCGGTACGCCTGCCCAACAAAATTCTGTCTTTACCAACACCCCCGACACGCAAGCCCCACAAATTGCAAACACTACAATCGTTTCGGCAAATGTAGTTCGCCTTGTATTCAATGAACCGATGAATACAACTTCCTTATTGGCAGGTTCTTACAATTTTTCAGGGGGAATTTCGGTGAGTGCCGTTAATGTTATTAGTCAGAAGGAAGTACAATTGAACCTTAGTAGCAATCTTGTGGCAGGAGACATTTATACGCTCACTATCAACAACTTACAAGATTGTTCGGGCAATAGCATTGCCTCAAATACTACCGTTCAATTAGGTTTAGGACTTCCACCAAGTTTTAATCAAATCATCATCACCGAAATTTTCGCCGACCCCGACCCTAAGGTCAACTTACCTGAACAAGAATTTTTAGAACTTTACAACCGAACCAACAAAGTCATCACCTTGCAAGGTTGCAAACTTTCCGATAATACCAGCACCACCACACTCGGCAACATCAACATTTTACCTAATGAGTATCTTATTCTTACCTCTACCACAGCCGCACCCGAATTTACGCAGTATGGGCGTGTAGTAGGCGTAGCAGGTTTTCCGAGCCTCAATAACAGCGGCGAAAGACTAACACTACGAGGAGCAGACGGAAAAATTATTTTTACAATTGTTTATAGCGATAGCTGGTACAGAGATGCTACCAAAAAACAGGGCGGTTGGTCTTTGGAGATGATTGATTTAGATAACCCCTGTGGCGAAGCCGATAACTGGGGAACTTCGGAAAATGGCGATGGTGGTACGCCCGGCAAAGAAAATTCTATCAAAGCTACCAAACCTGATAACCAGCCGCCACGCCTGCTTCGTGCCGATGCCATTGATAACCAAACGGTTATTCTTAATTTCAACGAAAAATTAGACAGCACCTCTGCCGCAAATGCTACTTACAGCATCGATAAAGGTATTAGCGTTCAGAGTAAAACCATTGTTGCTCCCGATTTTAAGAAAGTACGTCTAAGTGTTACGCCTGCCCTTACGGCACGCACCGAGTACCGCATAAGCGTACAGAGCCTCACCGATTGCAACGGCAACTTGATTGCTGATGCAAATTTTGCTACATTCGGCGTTCCTGAACAGGCTGACTCTCTGGATATTGTGTTGAATGAAGTGCTTTTTAACCCTCGTACCAACGGCAACGACTTTGTAGAACTCTACAACAACTCCGACAAATACATTAACCTAAAAGGCTGGTCTTTGGCTCGTATTCGAAACAATGCCGTAGATAGCAAACGAAGCATTACCGATGAAGACTACGTACTTGCTCCCAAAAGTTATTTGGCTATTTCTGATGATGTTTTCAATATTGTACAAAATTATCCTCTCTCCGAAGGCAAACCTATGCTCCAAACGCCCTCCTCTTTGCCTGCTTTCACAAGCAAAAGAGATGTAGTGTTGGTTATCAATAATTTAAACAAAATTGTAGAACGTTTTGATTACGACGAAAAAATGCACTTTCAACTCTTAGACGATGTCAAAGGGGTTTCTTTGGAACGCTTGGATTTCAACTTACCTACCAATCAGGCGAGTTCGTGGTTCTCGGCGGCAAGTGTGGTAGGGTTTGCCACACCGGGCTACGAAAATTCGCAAAATTTGCTTCGCCAAAATCAAAGTGGCAATGTTACGATTGTTCCCAAAGTTTTCACCCCCAACGGCGACGGACAAGCCGATTTTACAACTATCAATTACAAATTTTCAGGACAAGGTAATGTGGCTAACGTTACTATCTACGACGCACAAGGCAGAGTAGTCAGGTATTTAGTGCGTAACCAAACACTTGCTAACGAAGGGTTTTTCATTTGGGACGGCAGCAATGAGGAAAAAGCCAGAGTTTTGCCCGGCTACTATGTAGTTATTTTCCAAATCTTTGACCTTTCGGGCAGGCAAGAAACCTACAAGGAATCTGTTGCCGTAGTAGGGAAATTTTAGAGCCAAGCGTTTTTAGGTCTTTTTATTTTGCTTTTTTTTGGGTTGTTTGCTTTTCCAATCCAAATAATAGCCCACTGCGGCAAATAGCGAAGTAATAGTGAATATCAATATGGCAGCGTATTTGAAGGGCATACTTTTGTTTTTTCCAAAATAACTTTTTTTTGTAGAAAATGTTTGACAATACCTTACCTACAAAGGTTTTTCACTCTCATTGATAGCAGGTCTATCATCTAATTTTTTATTCTTGAACAAAGATTTTTTCAGCATAATTACAAACTCGTTTGCATTTTGGTATTTAAACAAATGATTTTGCGAAGCGAAACTATAATTGAACCCCATCGTGATGCTTGGCGTATCGATATCTACGGCAAAGCTAAGAGCCTGCTCGTGAGCATACCAAGCCGTGATGCCCCAAGAGCCATAACGCAGTAATGTACCTGTATTTTCCGAAAAATTTTTCCTTAGGCTAAGTCCGTAGTTTGTGAAATTTATTTTGTTGTGTAGAATGGTTCTGAAATTAGGAACGAGGCTGTATTTGCCGTTTGTCCAAGCCAAAACGCCCCCCGAAAAAATCCAACGCAACTGCCCGAAAAAATGATAGTTTTCTAAATAACGTTCATTGCCGAGAAAATTACTACCCGCTACACCCGCAAACCAACGTTTTTGGTAGCTATTGGGCTGTAAATCTTGATAAAACATAACGCCTGCTCCCCAAGCAGGGAAATAATCCGTACCTTTGAGTTCGTCTTGTATGCTACGCGAACCACCTTGTAAGCCAAAGGCAAGATATATGTTTTTAGGTTCGTGGATTTGTATGCTTGTAGCGGCAAGTATATCAAACGCATATACTTCGCCGAAGTAGTTTTGTCTGTCTCGGTAGAGGCTTAATCCGATTGTGCCGTAGGGTTCATTTTCGTTTCGCAGGAAAGGATACAGAAAGTTAAGCATTTGAGTACGATGGCTTAGTCCTGCATCTACTCTTTGGTTTCGGCTATGATAGCCCAAACTTAGCTTTTTTTGCATCACTGCCATCGCAGGATTTACCCCAAAAGCATTGAACTGATGAAAATTGAAACGAAAATCCTGTGCTTTGCCGTGCAGAGTTATCAGAAAGTACCAAACGAACCATAAAAATTTTTTTGACGACATAACCTTATCTATTTTTCTAAAACTACAAAATTTGAGCTATTTCTTTGGCAAAATACGATAAAATAATATCTGCTCCTGCTCTTTTGATGCTTAGAAGAGCCTCTAAAATAGCTTTTTCCGAGAGCCAAGCATTTGCGATGGCGGCTTTGAGCATTGCGTATTCGCCACTTACGTTGTAAGCGGCAATGGGCAAATGAAAATTATCTTTCAGCAAGCGAATTATATCAAGATAGGGCAATGCAGGTTTTACCATTAGTATATCAGCACCTTCTTGGTAGTCTAAGGTTGCTTCAAGCAGGGCTTCGCGGGCGTTGGCAGGGTTCATCTGATAGGTTTTCTTGTCGCCAAATTTGGGGGCAGATTCCAAAGCATCTCTGAAAGGTCCGTAGAAGGTACTTGCATATTTGGCAGTGTAAGCCAAAATGGAAACTTGTGTGAAGCCGTTTTGGTCTAAAATTTTTCGCAGGTAGCCTACTCTGCCGTCCATCATATCTGAGGGGGCGATGCAGTCGCTACCTGCTTGGGCTTGTGCCAAAGCCATTTTGCCAAGCACTTCTAAGGTTTCATCATTGAGAATTTCGCCATTTTTTACGATACCGTCGTGTCCGTCGGAGCTATACGGGTCTAAGGCAACATCAGTAAAAAGCATTACATCAGGAAAGTTCTGTTTGATAGCGGCAATGGCTCTCACATACAAATTATTTTCACGATAACTTTCCGAACCGATGCTGTCTTTCAGGTTTTCTTCTATCTGCGGGAAAGGGGCAAAGGCTTTCAATCCTACATTTCGGCAAGCATCAATTTCTTCTAAGAGTAAATCAATGGAATAGCGATAGATACCGGGCATTGAGGCAATAGGAATTTTTTTGTTTTCGCCTTCGCAAAGAAAGAGCGGAAAAATAAAATCATTCTTAGAAAGCCAAGTTTCTTGCGTAAGATTTCGGATAACTTCATTTTTTCGGTTGCGGCGTGGGCGGTGAAGCATACACAAAAATTTGAGTGTGAAAGAAGTAGGATATACAAAACTCGTATCCTCACGCAAAAATACACAATTTAGAGCATTTGTAATACTATACCCAAAAATAATGGTTTTGTAGTTTTCCGTGCGTTGAGCGTGTTCATTGAGCGAGGAGGTCAGTAAGCTTGCCGAAATGTACAGAAAAACATAAAACAATTTTTGATTGAGTATAATTGACACTCTCCAAAAGAGAAAAGAGATGAATCTTTAAGAGCTTATCAGTCTTTAAGATAAGGTTTCTTGGTTTTCTATTTTCTGAGCCATTTCTTGCAAATCTTGTAAAAACTGCTCTATCAGCAAATCATATTTAATGCGTTGGGGCGTAGAAAGCAACACCAAGGTTATTCTATCACCAAAAATTACCAAAGTGCTAAACAAATGCCATACAGAAGCATATTTTTGCTCCCATTTCAAGAAAAATTTTTTTAAAAAATTTTCTAAAAAATCCTTTTTAGAAGCGGTTACAAAATAGTTTTTGTCTATATGAGTAATACCTGTGCCGATAATTTGACTTTCATCAGGCTTTTCTTTACTTCGCAAATGATTTTTAGGAGTAATTTGCAGGGAAATTTTTTGTTTGTTGTCTAAGAATATGCTAATTACAAAATATTTATACTTTTCTTGAATAGTTCGTTCTATCAGTGTATCTCTGTTCTGTACCAATCCTTTCAGCATAGGCAATACATTATTTGCCTCTTTTGGGTGAAAACTCATCTGCAACTGAAATTTATCGCGTAAATTTTCAAAATATTGAATTATTCTTTTGCTTTCTTGCAAAGCTTTTATTCGCAAGAAAAATATAAAAAAAACAAGAACTGAAACTACCAAAAAGAGAATAATACTTACAACCAAATTCATAGCTTAATACACACGTTTTTTTCTTCGGTAAAGAAATGAAGAGCCTCGAAGCCACCTTCACGCCCCAGCCCTGAGTTTTTTACGCCTCCAAAGGGTGTCCTTAGGTCTCTTAGTAGCCAACAATTTATCCATACGATTCCACTTTCTACTTTTTCGGCAAGGCGGTGAGCCTGTGAAAGGTCGTTTGTCCAGAGGCTACAAGCCAAGCCATACTCTACGCTATTAGCGTATTGTAGCACTTCTTCTTCGGTTCGGAACGGAGTGATAGTAGCTACGGGTCCGAAAATTTCTTCTTGGTTAGTCCTACAATCAAATGCAAGTCCTTCAATAAGTGTGGGGGCAACGAAATAGCCATTTTCGCATCTACCTTGTAATTTTATTCTTTCGCCGCCTGTAAGGATTTTGCCACGCTCTTGCTTAGCAAGTTCAATATAAGTAAGCACTTTGTTGAGATGATTTTCCGAAACCAAAGCACCTACGAAAGTATTGGGTTCTTGGGGGTCTCCTACGGACAGATTTTGTATTTTGCTAAGCAAATCATTTTTAAATTGTTCATAGATTTTTTCTTCTACAAAAATTCGTGAGCCACACAAGCAAATTTCGCCTTGATTAAGAAAAGCGGCTTTGAGTGTAGTTTCTAAGGCTTTATGGTAATCGGCAGAGGCAAAAACGATAGTAGGATTTTTTCCCCCTAATTCTAAGGAAAGTTTTTTGAATTTGGGTGCAGCAATTTGAGCAATTCTTGCCCCTGTGGCAGTACCTCCTGTAAATGAGATAGCCTTGATGTGTGGGTGGCTGATGATGGCTTCGCCTACTTCGTTGCCATATCCGTTGAGTATATTCAGCACACCTGCGGGCAAACCTGCTTCTATGCAAAGTTGAGCAAAAAGAAAAGCCGTGTAAGGGGTAAGTTCCGAAGGTTTGGCAAGCACACAATTTCCCGAAGCTAAGGCAGGGGCTATTTTCCAAGTGAAAAGATATAAAGGCAAATTCCAAGGTGAAATGCAAGCTACTACGCCCAAAGGTTGGCGAAGCGTATAATTAAGACTTCCGACTTGCTGATAGGTATGACTGAAATTATGCAAGGCGGCAGTTGCATAAAAACGTATGTTTTGCGAGGCACGAGGAATATCCATTTGCCGAGCAAGCCATACGGGTTTGCCATTATCTTGGCTTTCGGCTTGGGCGAGTGCTTCGGCATTTTGGTCTATAAGGTCGGCGATTTTGAGTAAAATTTTGGCTCTGCCTTCTGTACCTAAATTTTTCCAATTTTCGTGAGCTTCGGAGGCGGCTTTGTAGGCAAGGGCTACGTCTTGGGCATCGGAACGAGCTATTTGGGCAAAAACCTGCCCTGTGGCAGGTTCGTAGTTATCAATATATTTTCCCGAAATGGCAGGGCAGAGTTTGCCTGCAAGGTAGTTTTGTATTTGGAACATTGATTTTATTGAAATTTTATCATATTAAATTTCAGTTTTGTTTGTGCTTGCATATCTTCGGCTTCTTCGTAGGTGCTATCTTCTTCGTCTTGGTAGTACCAGTTGATAGTTACTACGCCGCCTTGTTCTTGGTATTTTTTTAATAACATTACCATTTCTTGAATGGCTCTTGCTGAAGAGGTATTGAAGTAGGTAAGTTTGAAATTCATTGTAATTGGCTTACGGACCTTCATAATAAACTCATCAATCCAAGCGATAAGGCGGTTAAAAAACTCAAAGGTTTCTTCCTGATACGACTCGCCTGCTATTTCGCAGATGCCTGTACTTGCAGAGAAATTTACATCTGGCGTAAAATAGGTCTTTTTTTCTCCTTTGATAATTAAATCATTCATAAAAATAAGATTTTAACGCTTTGTAAGTTTGACGGTAATGGAAATAAGATTGCTTTCTGCTGCTTTCATTTCAATAGGATTGCCTGATCTAAGAGCCACTTCTACTAAGCCAACATTGCCGCTATTGGTACGAGCATTGATAGCCAGCTCTCTAAATTGCATCTTTAAAGCTCGCAAACCTTTTCTATCCAACTGATTGATTTTCTCAATTCTTTTTTCCAAATTTTCTAATTGCTCTTGTGTAACAGGATTGGTTGTGTTGATATAGACAAAATCGGAGTTTTCTAATAGATGAAAACTGCCAATCCCTACGTTTTTTTGGCTATTGCTTACATTCACTTTTTCTTGCGAATAGGAGCATACATTTTGGGCTAATTCTACAAAAATTGAAAATACTTTTTCTCTGAGACTGGAACTAAGTTGTATGTCGTTACGAATATGCTGACCGAGTTCTACTATCACGGGATAAGAAAAAATACCTTTGTAATATACCAATGTACCTTTTTTGTACATTTTCAAGTTTTCATCAAGGAAATCTTGGCTATTCATACAATTATGAAACGGTTGTTCTTTCTGCAAATTGTATATTTTGTTCTTTAATAAGTGGCATCAAGTTGTATCGGAGCATAAGTTGAGCAGTTGCTATTACATCTTTTTCGCAATAAATGGCTATTCTATCGTAATTTTCTTCTTCCCAAAATACTTTACCTACTTGACTTCCGTCTATATCGTCTTTGGAAGTGGGTATATCAAAAATATTGCAAAGCAATTCTAATTTAGTAAAATTTTTATTATCACCAAATTTCCACATTTCCATCGTATCTATGAGATGTAATATTTCCCAAGGTTTTTTACCTCTAATTTCAAGTATTTCGGGTAAATCTATTTGATTGATAAGATACCGACGGCAGAGATAGGGAAAATCAAATTCTTTTCCGTTGTGGGCGGCAAGATAATGAAACAAGAACTTTCTGTTATTTAATTTGTTGCCATTATTATCAAAAATTCTTTTTCCTGAGCTATCAATCAAATTTCCGTAGTTATCTATTTTGCCTGTTCTTTCGTCCATAAATTGTTTAAAAGAGTTTAGAATTCTTTTTTCATCTTTGCCATAAAAAGATTTTACTCTGAAAAACAACTCTTCCTCTTTTTCGTAGATAAATCCGCAACTGATACATACCACTCTGCCAAATTCTGCAAAAATAGCGGCTTTTTGATAATACTTCTCGGCAGGGCTGAGGCTACCGTCTTTGGGTTCTATGCTTTGGGCTTTGTGTTCCCACATTTTTTGCATTCCTTCCGAAAGTTCTTCGTAGTATTTGGTGCTTCGGGCTGTTTCTATGTCTAGAAATAAAATCCTACAAATTTGTTCTTTATCGTACATTGTGTTTTGGCTAAATTTTAATTATGCCGAAAAAATACTAATTTTACCGCTAAAAGTAAAAAAATAATGCTTTTTTATCTCACGAAATCCTTTTAGAGTGATTTATTTATGAAGCAATTTTTGAATTTCAAAAAGATATTCTTTCTTCTTTCTTTCTTTTCATTTTGGGCTTGTAACACTGAAAATGAGCAAAACGCAAATCCTTGCCTGCCCAGCCCCGATATTAGCAAAATAAACTTAGATGTAGAATTTGTACGGATAGACCGAGAAATTATCTTTGCCGATACGCAAAATACCGAAAAAGCTATCAAGGCAGTTCTTGAAAAATACCCGCTTTACGATAAATTGTATTTAGAACGACCGACCAATTCACCCCAAAATAAAGATATTTTATTGCCTGTACTTTCGGCAATGGCGAGAGAACCTCATTTAGACTCCTTATTGCTCGATTACGAAAAAATCATCAATATTCCTAAACTGCAAGAGGAAATCACCTTGCTTTTCAGGCGAATAAAAGCCTATTACCCTGATTTTATCGTTCCGAAAGTATATTTCAGCATTTCGGGCATAGGTTCTTTTCCACTCAATAGAACAACGGATATTTTTCTATCACAAAACAACGAAATTTTAGTAATCGGCTTAGACTGGTTTCTCGGACCTGCTTACAAATATCCACTCCCCGAGACGATTCCGCAATACATTGCTCGCAGGTATATTTGGCAAAATATCCCCTCGTTTGTGGCACAACTTATCGGCAATCGTTACAACGACTACAACACCCAAGACCAAACCGTCCTTAACGAAATGCTTGGCTACGCCAAAACCTATTATTTTGCTCAAAGTGTTATTCCGTGCCTTCCTGATTCTACCGTTTTGGGATACACAAGCAAGCAAATGGAATACGTACTTACTAACAAAGATGCCATTTGGAAACACTATTTGGATAATCAAGTGTTTTTCGCTACGGCGGGACGTATCAAGAAAGATTACGTTGATGAAAGTCCTTTTACTTTACCTATCAGCCAAGAATGTCCTGGAGGTGTTGCTCGTTGGAGCGGACTGCAAATGCTCAAAAAATATGTTCAAAAGAAAAATTTATCTCTTACCGAAGTAATGAAAATCACCGACGCTCAAATGGTACTTAATGAATCAGGCTACAAAGGAAAATGAGTAGCTGTGTGGTTATGAAGATAAAAAGCACAAAAACACCTTAATTCATAATTCATCACTCACAATTTGTTTTTCAAAAGAAAGTTTCAGAGCCGAGTGAGAACCCAAGTTTTCTTTGAAACGGATAAGTCCGTAGTTTGGCAAAGAGTTTTCGGAAGAAATACCCAAATCTAAAATCCGAAAACCTTGCTTTTGGGCAAAATGATACACACCTTCCAAAAGCGTTATTACGGGGCTGTATTGTAGGTATGTTTCCTTGTCGGCAGGATAGAAATTGTATAAAATGTGCTTGTTGATAACAACTGCCACCGTAAGAGCAATAATTTCAGTTCCGTTTCGTAGCACGAAAACTAAATAATTTTCAGGAAAACTTGAAAGCGTTTTTTGGAAACTTTCAAAAGACATTGATACGGGATAGTTTTTGCGTTGGCGGTTTTTGGTAACAAAATCATAGACAAAATACAAGTCAGGATTATTCCAAAGCTCAAAATGGAACTTATTTTTTTGACACTTTTTTAGTCTTCTGCGTGCCGAATGATGTAATTTACTTTCAAAATCGCCTTCTGTGTCAAGAAAATGCGTAAGTTCGTAACGAGTAACAAGAAATCCTTTTTGCAAAAAAATATGCGTTGTAATAGCCGAAGCATCAGGAGCATAACTAAACGGATAGGCTGTGATTTTTAAAAACTTGATTTTCTTGCTTCTGCAAAATGAAATTACAAAATCTACAAATTGCTCTATATCGGCATAAGACAAGTTTGATGCACACATTACCCCCCCAAAAGACATTCTGAGAGGGCTGTAAGCTATTTCGTTTTCTAAAAATAAACTCATTGTAGCCTCAATTTTCTGCTTTTTTTCAGCAAAAAGTATCCAAACGTCTTTTCCTTCTTGCAAAAGCAAATGTTGAGGTTGCAAAAACAAAAATGGTTCAAAAGAATATTTATATGAATATTCTTGTAAAAATTGATGTAAAGAAACTGCTTGATGCTTCAAGGTTTGGTTTGTGTTTTTCCGTACAATGCAAAAAGTTTTTCGGCACAGCGTTCGCCATCAATAGCCGCCGACATAATGCCTCCTGCATAGCCTGCTCCCTCTCCGCAAGGAAACAAACCTTGTATGGTCAGATGTTCAAAGGTTTCTTTGTGGCGTGGTATGCTCACAGGCGACGAGGTACGGCTTTCTACACCTACAATTTGGGCTTCGTTTGTCAGGTAGCCTTTCATTTTTTTGCCAAAAGCCTTAAAAGCCTCTTGCAAACGATAAGCAATAGCCTTTGGAAGCACTTCTCGCATTTCTACCGAAAACAACCCCGGCTGGTATGAAGTAGGCAATAGAGAGGCAGAAATCTTTTTTTGCACAAAATCAAGCATTCTTTGAGCGGGGGCAACTTGCGTTCCACCTGCAACTTGGCAAGCTATTTTCTCGATAGATTTCTGAAACTCTAAGGCGGCTAAATGTTTGTGTTTGGCAAAAGGTTTCCAATCTTGCTCATCTACGGCTACAACTATTCCTGAATTGGCAAATTTGCCATCGCGACGCGAGGGCGACATTCCATTGACTACTACCTCGCCTTGGGCAGTAGCGGCAGGCACAATAAAACCTCCCGGACACATACAAAACGAAAATACTCCCTTTTTTACTCCCTGATATTCAATTTGTTCTACCAAACTATATGAAGCGGCAGGCAGGTACTCGCCTCGTTGTGGGCAATGATATTGAATGCTATCAATAATGCTTTGGGGGTGTTCTATGCGTACTCCTACGGCAAAGGGTTTGGCTTGAATAAGAATATTTTTTCGGTCTAAAAGCTCAAAAATATCTCTTGCTGAGTGTCCTGTGGCTAAAATTACCCCCAACCCTGTGAATTCTTGTTGTATGCCTGCCGAATTGTGCGTGATGACGCCCTTTATCGTGTGGTTTTGGATAATGAAATCAACTACTTTGGTTTGAAAATGAACCTCGCCGCCTGCCTGCAAGATACTTTCGCGAAGCGAAGCAACAATTTTGGGAAGTTTGTTCGTGCCGATGTGTGGGTGAGCCTCTATCAGGATATTTTCATTTGCTCCGTGAGCCACCAAAATTTCTAAGATGCGTCTAATATTGCCCCTTTTGGTAGAACGTGTGTAGAGTTTGCCGTCGGAATATGTACCTGCTCCGCCTTCGCCGAAACAATAATTGCTTTCAGCATTAACGATATGCTCTTTGTTGATTGCTGCCAAATCTCTGCGGCGGGCTTGCACATCTTTCCCACGTTCTATAACGATAGGTTTCAAACCCAATTCTATCAGGCGTAGCGCCGCAAACAAACCCGCCGGACCTGCTCCTACTACAACTACCGAGGGTTTTTGGCTAACATCAGGATAGTTTTTCGTAAAATGACTTAATGCTTCGGGGGGTTCGTTTTCATAAACCGAAACACGCAGATTTACCTTAGGCTGTTTGCTACGAGCATCAATCGAGCGTCTTTCCAAACGAACGAAAGCCTCTTTCGCAACAGCATATTGTTCTTGCAGGTATTTTTTTAACAAATCTTCGTTAAATCCTATTTCAGGATTTACAAGCAAATCTAAGGTAAGCCTCATATTTTATTCTACCATTATCTTTCAATAGTTAGCAAAGCACTGCCACGCCTTACGTACAAGGCAACCCCCGCAATGCTATTGTCTTCTGCTACAATAGGCTCAATCATATAACGCAATTTGCTTTTTCTATCGCCTTCGCCAAAAATTTGTTCTGTTTCTAAGGGTTGATGAGTTTCTACTGCCTGATACCAGTCTTTACGGATACGAGCAAGGTCGTTAGGGTTTTGCTCAAATAAGCTAAATATGCCCATACCTTTTTGGATTTGTATTCCGTAGAGATTGTGGAAGATATGTTCCATTTTGGTGTTGAAGGCAATGATTTTTTCATTTTCATCAACTGCCAAAATACTTTCTTTCGATTTCTCTATAATTTGCTTTATAATAATGAGATGATTGCAACTTATGGTTTCTATCTGTTTGGTTTGTTCATTTTCTTCTTCCATTTTGATTGTAACCAAATCGAGCATAGACGAAATGAAACTTTGTTCTTCTACACTCCATTCGCGAGGTGTGTATGTGTGTTCGCAGGTGAGCATACCTTTCAGTTTTCCATTTTCGCGAATAGGATACACAAGCATGGAGGTTACACTTGCTTCGGACAAATAGCTGGAAGTAAGTGATTTGGTAGATGCACTAATTTGAGCAGGATTGGCTACGATTACCTCTTCGGAATACAAACGCTCAAAAAATGCAGGGTGTTCGGACTGGCTCAATATTGCTCCTTCGGTGTGCGTTTGGGTTTCGTATTCAAACAAATCAATACATTTCATTTTGCCTTCTTTGAACTCCCAAATACTTACGCGAGGAATTTCAAGATTAGTGGCAATGGCAACATTGATTTCGGAGGCATATTCTTGGAGAGTAGCTTCTTGAAGCCTTTGCGAACCGAGCAAGGTGATAGTTTCGATTTGCTTACGCAGACGCTCTTTGCTCGCCAAAATATTTTCTTCTGCTCTTTTTTGTTCGGTTACATCTTGATATGTACCTATGATACCGATTACGTTGCCTTCTTTGTCTTGCATAGGTACTTTGCTGACACGCACCCAAGCAAGTTGTCCGTTGGCTTGCATGCGGGTTTGGAGAACATCAAGTTCTGGTAAGTTGTTTTCCATTACTTTTTTGTCTTCATTGATGTAATTTTCTGCTTCTTCTTTATTTGCCCAAATATCGTAATCTGTTTTCCCAACAATATCTTCTACATTTTGCAGACCTACCATTTTGGCAAAACGTCTGTTACAGCCTAAGAATACAGAATTTGTATCTTTCCAGAATACGCTTTGAGGCAAAGCATCAATGATTTTTTGTAGCGTATCTTTTGAGTTTTGCAAGGCGTTGTTAATAGCTTTTTGCTCGGAAATATCTCTGATGGCAAAAATACGTATTCTTTGGTCTTCGAAACGCACTACACGTCCTTGTATTTCTATGGGGAGTGTTCTCCCATCTTTGGTAATAAGTTCGCCTTCATAGGGCTTATTATAGCCAAGTTGCATATTGATTATCGAGATAGCCTTTGTTTCGGGAGCAAAAATATTGAACAAATATTGCCCCATTACTTCATCTGACGCGTATCCCGTTATTTTAGTAAAGGCTGTGTTGATTTCGGTGATGTATCCTTTTTCGTGGATTACGATAGCTTCGGAGGTGGAGTCGGCAATGGCTCTGAGGCGGTTTTCGCTTCGCTGAATTTCGCGTTCTACTTTTTTCTGTTCGGTAATATCTTGGGTAAATAAAACGGCTCCGATAACATTTTTTTCACTATCATAAATAGGATTGTAAAATCGCTGAAAGAAAAACTCTCTGACTAATATTTCTTTTTCTTGCTCTTTGATACCCACTTTTACTTTTTTCTTCTGAAATTCTTGGAAATGTTCTACAAAAGAAAAAGAGCCGCTTTCGAATACTCTATCGAATTGTTCTTTAAATTTTTGTGATAATTCTTGGCGTTTGTATTGAAAATCGTTGAGCAGGTTCATACCGATTTCGGGTCGTTTGCCTGTTTCGGTGAGTATAAACTCAGCCCATTTTTCGTTGAATGAAAGAATATTGTATTGTCTATCTACCGAAACTATTTCGTCGTTGGTGCTATCCAAAATGGCTTTCATTCGGATATTACTTACTTCCATTTCGTGTAAGATTTTTTGCTTATCTGTTACGTCACGCATAATGGTTGCTACTGCCGTAATATCTCCTTGTGCATTTTTGATAGCCACAATGTTTCCGCTCATATAGGCTATTTCGTGGGTTTTGAGATTATACATTTCAAGTTCTCCTTCCCAATAGCCATTGCTTTTTACGCTGGGTAAGACCTCTTTTTGTATTTTTTGCCAATTTTCTTCGTTGAAAAAGTTTTTGAAATAAAGTCTTTTGGTGATATAGTCATCTGCTCCGAAGAGTTGCTGTCCGACTTTATTGGCGTAGATAATTTCCTCGTTGGGGTTCATCATTATTACGAGGTCGGTAGCGTTTTCAACCATTGCTACGAACTTTTGTTGCTCGATTTGTTGCTTTTCTAAGGCATCTCTTTGGATACGAATTTGCTCCTCGATACGTTTTTGGCGTGTAATATCCTGGATAGTGCCATAGACGGCGGCGGTTCTGCCAGTGGCGGGGTCTTCTACTCTTTTTACAGAAATTATTACTTCTCTAAGGTCGCCGTTAGCACGTTTGGCTTGGTACTCAAAGGTAGCTTCGTAAGCAGGGTCTTTGGATTTGATGGCTTCTGCAATTTTGGCATTTACCATTTCTTGGTCTTTTTCTGCAACGAAACGTTCTACAAACTTATCTGCTGGAATTTTGTAACCGCCTTCGGTTTCTTTATCGGTACGGAGCAGTTCGTAGAGTTCGTCGTTGGCTGTGATTTGCTTTGCTCTTACATCTAAATACCAAGGTGCAAGATTTGCCAATTTGAGTGCTTCTGAAAGTTGAGCTTCTTTTTCTCTAAGTTCTAAGGTTCGTTCTTTTACTTGTTGTTCGAGGTTATCACGCATTTTTTCGAGTTCTCTTTGGCTTCGTTCCATTTCGGTTTGAGCGAGAGCCAAAGAGGTCATATTTTGCCGCATCACTTCTTCTTGGGCTTTGAGTTGCTCGGTTGCCATCTGCGACTCCAAAAGGAGCAGGCGTGTTTTTTCGGCGTTTTTTACAGAAGCCAACGTAGAGGCAATGTTCTCGGAAAGTTTCTCGATGAAGGCAATTTCGTAGTCTTCAAAATTTTTAAATGAAGCTATTTCAATAGCACCATAAGCCTCATTGTTGTATAAAAGAGGCACAATAAGCAGGTGGCGGGGTGGAGCATCGCCCAAACCTGAGGAAATTCGAATATAGTCTTCGGGGAGTTTGTCTAAGTGAAGAATATCTTTTTCAAGGACGGCCTGCCCTACAAGTCCTTGTCCTATTTCTATACGCGACTCTTCATACTTGCGACGGTCGTAGGCGAAGGCGGCTTTCAGTTCCAAGAAAACATTATTTTGGTTATCTTCTACGGTTACGAACAAACCGCCTTGGTTGGCTTTGAGGTATTTTACAAGATTGGAAATCACATTGTAGGCGAGTTCATTGAGGTTATCGTAGCTCGAACGCAAAATATTCACAAACAAATTGAAACCTTCGTTTGCCCAGTTACGTCTTCGGTCTTCTTCGGCTACTTTCAGGAGGTTTTCACGCATATTGAGCAAAGCGAAACCGAGTACATCTTTTTGGCTACGGACTTGGTAGGGGTACTCAAATTTTCCTTCTCCAATACTTTTGGCAAATTCAGAAGTTTTTTTGAGGTTATTGGCTAATAGATTGATATTACTTGCCAAAATACCTATTTCGTCTTGTTGGTCGTAAATTACTCTTTGGCTTACGTCTCCTTCTGCAATTTCTTGTGTAACACGAGCTACTTTATCTAATGGCTTAATGAAGCGATTTCCGAAATATACATACCCCAAAACCAAAAAAACTATCAAAATCAGAATAGTAAAAAATATGATTACCTGAATACCCGTTTGGGTAGTGGTATATTCGGCGATAAACAGCGTGGTCAGGTCGTTGTGGGTATTCTGAATATTCTTTGTGGTTTCTAACAGATTAGTGTAGGCTTTCCGTACGGCAGGATTTTCAATTTTTTCAACAGACTTGATAGCGACAGGGATTTCCTGCTCGGTGCTATCGTTTAGTTTTTTTATTTGTTTGGAGGTTTTTACGATTTGGGTATCTATTTCTACTACTTCATTGAGGATTACATTCAGATTTTTTTTGTAGTCGTTCCATTCATCTTTGAGTTTATTGAGTTTGAGAACTTGTTTAGTTTTGGAAGTAGGTGCTATGGTAACTTCGTTTGTAAAAATTACTAATTTTCTTCCTTTTGAAAGGATTTCTAAGTGGTCTTCGTATTCTAAAATAAGGTTTTGGAGGTCTAATTTATTTTCTTTATCTCCACCAATCACCAAACCTGCTTTGAAGGGAATTTGCCCCAAAATTTTTTCCGCTTTTCTCGATACTTCTACTCTTGCCGCATCTCTACGCAGATACACTCCCGAAATCATTACAAGAGCATAGCTAATGACCACTAAGGTAATAGCAAGTAGAAAGAAAAAGCCCGTAATTTTCCTAATAGACCAAGTTCTATTTTTCATTGTCTTTGAGAATTTCAAGATTTTTTAAAACCTGCAACTTAAAATAAATCAATCAAATCTAATAGATTTTTAACAACAAAAAAAGAAAATGGAAAAATTTGTTGTTTCAAAGGTTATCTTGATTGTCTTTGTAGAAGTTAGCTTGTGTTCTGATGGCGTTCAGTTCGGTTTGAGGCATTTTGGCGATGTTCTGATAAACGATTCCGATACGAGGATTTCTGGCGAGCTTGTCTTGGTGGCGAATGTGGAAATCCCAATACAAGCTGTTGAAAGGGCACGCTTTTTCACCATACCTTTTCTTTTTATCGTAATAGCAATTTTCGCAGTAATTGCTCATTTTGTCTATGTAATTGGCTGAGGCGGTGTAGGGCTTGCTTGCAAGTAAGCCACCGTCAGCGTATTGGCTCATTCCTCGTGTGTTGGTGATTTCAACCCATTCAATCGCATCAATATAAATACCCAAGTACCACTTATCTACCTCATCGGGGCATACGCCCAAGAGCAAAGCCAAATTCCCCGTAACCATAAGCCGTTGAATATGATGAGCATAGGCTTCGGAAAGAGATTGCTTGATGGCGTGTTTAGCACAATTCATTTTTGTTTCACTTGTCCAAAACCATTTGGGTAAGGGGGCGGTGTGTTCAAAAAAATTCTTTTTAGCATAATCAGGCATTTTTGCCCAATACACACCACGCATATACTCTCGCCAGCCCAAGATTTGTCTTACGAAGCCTTCAATTTGTGCAATAGTAATTTTTTCAGGATTGTTTTGCCACGCCTCAATGCAAGTTTGTAGCACTTCCAAAGGGTGCAACATCTTTACATTTAGAGCGAAAGAAAGGCGAGAATGGAACAAATGTGGCTCTTGTGTGTGCATTGCATCTTCGTAAGTGCCAAAATGAGGTAAAAGTTTTTCTGCAAAATGTTGGAGTAAATTCAGTGATTGCTTTCTGCTGATTGGATAATTGAGCAAATTGTTTTTGGGAGGCAGACCGATAGTTTTTACCTGCTGACTTTCAAGCGAGGAGAGAATTTCTGTAATATCATTTTCAAAAACAATATTTTTCGGAACAGGAACTTGATATTTGTACTTTTGGCGATTTTCTGTATCAAAGTTCCATTTATTGCCAATAGGTTCGCCATTTTCTTGCATGAGCAAATTGTATTTTTTACGCATCATTCTGTAAAAACTCTCCAAGAGGTAATTTTTTGAGCCGAAAAATTTGTCAAGGGTATGTCTTTCAGTCAAAAAATGCTCGGTATCGTAACTTTTGTAAGAAATAGAGAGGTTTTCGCAGAAAAGGCGGAGTTGCTCGTCGAGTCTGTATTCGTCGGGGAGTTGGTATTCGAAATGTTGAATTTTATATTTTTCAATGAGCCATTGTAGGTTTTCAGAAATATTTTGTCTGTTTTCGGGGTCATTGAGCGTGAGGTATAGTATTTGATGCCCTTTTTGTTGTAGTTCTTGGGCAAAATTTCGCATAGCGGCAAAAAAGGCTAATACCTTTTGTATGTGGTGAGCAACGTAGTCGGTTTCTTGCCGAACTTCCATCATTACGTACAAAATATCGTCATCGATTTTACGAAACCAAGAATGTTGGCTGTTGAGTTGGTCGCCGAGCAATAGCCTGAGTGTGGGCATAAATGTATGGTTTTGTTTTTCATCAAAACCAAATGAGAGCAAGAAAGTTTAAGAGTAAGCCAGACTATGCAAAAATAGTTAGAGCGAACAAGACACACTCTAACTACTGCTTTCTTTGGTTTTGAGGTTGCGAATTTGATTTTCTAAAGTGCCTTTCAAGTCAGAGGCTTTTTTAGCTATTTTTTTTCGGATTTCTTTTCCGCTGTCAGGGGCGAGTAGCAAACCAGCTACTACGCCAGCAGCGGCACCAGCCAAGAAAGAAAGCAGGATTTTCTGTCCGTTGTTCATATGGAATTTATTTTTATTTATTGTACTCAAAAAAGCCCTTCTGTGTTTCATAGAAGGGCTAAATGTTGTAGAAAAACTGGAGTGGCTGTTATCTATTATTGCTCAACTTTTCCATTTCAGCCTCAAATGTTTTCTTAAACTTCTCGTAGTCGTAGTCAATTTTTAGGCGTTCTTCTTGCGAGAGTTTTTGCATACGCTTGTTGTAAGATTCTAACAAATCGTCTGTGGTTAGTTCTATGGCGATGTAGTATTTGTATGTTCCTTGTTGCGTTTTAATAAGTTTTTCGCAGATGGTTTTGGTGCCAGCTAACTCTTGTTCTACTACCTCACGCGTAAGATTTTCGTAACGCTCTTCCACTTCTTCTTTGTTGTTGAACTCACGAGAATTAACGTAGTTGTCGGTTACGGCTTTCACTTTGGCATTGATGCTACGGGCAAGTTCGTCGCGGCAATTACTGAGAGCTTTTCTTTTGGCTACCATTTGGTCTTGGCTTTCACCCATTGCATTGGCACGAAAAGTTTTTTTATCAGTAAAATACTGCGGTCCCGAGCAAGGCACAACAACTTCCTCCTCTCCTTTGGGGAGTTTTACTTTTTCTTTTTTCTTACAAGCAATTATTGCTGTGGCTAAAATGACAATTGCTAAAAAGTAGGTAAATGGCTTCTTCATATTCATACAAATAACAGGTTTTAGTTACTGATAACATCTAAACACGAATAATGCCAAACTTACAAAAATTAGTGAAAAGTGTAATATTTTTTGGAAAAAACTTTTAAGCATAAACTTGCCTAAGTATTGAACTCCTTTATGGTTTGTGTAATTTTCAGGATTAGTCCTGAGTCTTTTTCAATGGCATTGCCAACCACTATTACATCGGCACCTGCTTTGAGAGCGATTTGTACTTTTTCGGGCGAGTTGATTCCACCTCCCACAATAAGAGGAGTTTCAATTGCCTTTCTTACTGCCGAAATCATTTGTGGGCTGATGGGCTTTTCGGCACCGCTGCCACCATCCATATAGATAATTTGTAAGCCAAGCATTTCGCCTGCCATAGCGATACAAGCCGCTACATCGGGCTTGTCATAAGGAATAGGAGTAGTATTACTGATAAACGAAACGGTAGTTTGTTTGCCAGTATCTACGAGCATATACCCTGTGGGCAGAATTTCTAAACGACTTCTTTTCAGGATAGGGGCGGCTAATATATGTTGCCCAATAAGAAAATCGGGATTTCTACCTGAAATAAGAGACAAAAAAAGAATAGCATCGGCTTCGGTATCAATGTGCAAACTACTTCCCGGGAATAATACAACAGGAATTTGCGTATTGGATTTGCATATTTCTACAATACGCCCCAGATTGTTCCCTGTAATGAGACTGCCCCCTATGAATAGAAAATCTACTGCTGCACTTTCCGCCAAATGCAGTAGTTCTATACAATCCAGCTCGCTCACATTATCGGGGTCTATGAGCAGAGCAAAAGATTTTTTTTGTATTTCTTTGTAATATTTTAGTTTCTGTAATATGGACACCGCTCAAACGCTAAATGGTAAATACTAAATATGTCTTGTTCCTTACTCCTTACTCTTCGTCCTCTTCTTCGTTTTGATACAATTTATGCAGAAGTTCTTGAATTTTCTGCTTGGCTATTGCCAACAAAAATACTGCTATTTCTTTTTTTATCATCTGGATAATATCGAGTTCTTCTTTGGTGCTTACTACCTTACTTTCTGCACTTTCTTCTTTTTGCGATACTTGTGGCATCAAGTCTTTGTATTGTAGGGGGTAGTTCAGATACTTTTTTAATAGCCAATATGTACCAAATCCCACGAAAGTTATGGTAAGCCCAATTTTTACTTTTTGCCAAACATCTTCTTTGAGGTTATGTATTTCTTCTGCTATGGCTTCTTCGGTTTTTTGGGTTTCTTCTAAGATTTCTTTTTTTGATTTCATACAGCCTAATCTTCTTTTGAGGTGAGATAGGTATAGTCTTTCACTATTCTATTTAAAAATTTTTCGTCCTTGTCGGGAGTATTGATTTGCAACACTTCTTTTATTTTTTTGGCAAAGGTTTCTAATATTTCCTGATTTTGATACTTTTTGTAGGTCATTAAGGCTTCTTTCACTAAGTTGATGTCGGTATCGGAAAGCAAAACTACTTGCGTATATTTAGGCTCATAGAGTTGGTGAAACTCTGGAATAATTAGCTGTTTGGATAGTTCGGTTCGGCTTTTTAGTTTGATGAGGCAAGTACCTGCCGCCAAATCGCCTACCCGCTGATGGTAGGGGTTACTTGCGGCAACGGCAATGCCTACAATTCCCACATTAGACCAAATATCTATAATTCTGAACAACCAACGTACCATATATTGTGTAAGGCTGGGTTGTTTGCCTCTTGTGGTAATTACTTTTATTCGTAGTATTTTCTTGCCTACGGTTTGTCCGTTAAAAAAAACCTCCTGTACCAAACTATACACCGAAATAGGAAAATAAAGAAAAATAAAAAGTAAGATGTAAAGGCTTGTTGTATCGAGCATTTTTATCATTCGGCTTTCGCTCACAATGAACAAAACCGCCCAAATGTATAATATCATAATGAGCAAATCCAAGGCAAAAGCCAAAATTCTCTCACCCAAGCCTGCAAGATTGTACTCTATAAACACATTTTGTGTGGTTTCTATTTTGATAGCACTCATAAGTAATTAGACACAGGACGCAAGACATTAGACACAAGACAAGTATTTTTACAAAAATACAAATACTCGTTTAATTTTGTACAATTACTTATATTTTCTACTCCACCACTATTCGCCAAGAAGGTTGTTTGCTATGGTTGGGACTGATAGTGATAACATACTCACCTGCAGGCAATTGTTTGAATGGTTCTAAAATCGTTTCTTTTTCGGCTTTTTCTACTTTTGTGGTAGCTAAAAGTTTCGATTTGTTATCAAAAATCTTGATTTCAATTTTTTTGTCTCTATAATTTGCTCCCCAAGCGATAATAGGCAACATTTCTTGGTTGTTTCTGTTGTAAGGATTTGGATAGATGATGATTTCATTGGGATTTTTTCCTGTCATAATGCCATCGGGTAGGGTTTCGCGTTTGGCTAAATAATCGGCACGTAAGAAATTTACAAGCCCATAGCCATACACCGAGTCTGGTTTGGCATACTGATTCCCCGACCTTCTGATGTATTCTACTACTTGCCTTGCAGAGAGATGCGGATTGGCTTGCCAAAAACCTGCTACCAAACCTGCTGTGAGAGGACACGAAAAAGACGTGCCACTTGCCGTAGTAACATCGCTATCGTTACTGCCTACGGTAGTACCCGAACCCATGGCTACTACATCGGGCTTTATTCTGCCGTCGGTGGTGTTGCCACGAGAGCTAAAATAGGCAATGTTTCCACGTGCATTCACCGCTCCAATAGCAAGTACCGAAACGGCATCGGCGGGAGCAGTGATTTTTCCCCAAGCACCTCCCCCTTCGTTGCCTGCACTCGTAACCACTACGATACCTTTCTGTGAGGCTATCTCGGCGGCTCGTGTAGAAATGGCTGTTTTGCCATCAAGGTCGCTAAGTTTGTAGCTAGTGGTTTTGTCGTCAAAATTGCTATATCCCAAAGATGAAGAAATAATATCAACGCCTAAGCTATCGGCACGCTCAGCGGCAGCAAGCCAGTTGTATTCTTCAATAACAAATTCTGAAGAAGCATCTTCGGTGCGGAACAGATAAAATTGAGCCTTCGGAGCAGTGCCAACGATGATCCCTTTTTGCCAAGCGGCAATACACGAAAGCACCATTCTGCCGTGGTCGTCGTCTTCATAAACCGATTTTTCGTTCATTACGAAGTCGTAAGTATCAAGGATTTGTCCGTTTTCAAACAGGTGTTTGAAGTAGGTTTGCTTATCGGCATTGCTGAAGCCTGAGTCAAAAATTGCCATAATGATATTTTCACCAAAATAGCCTTTTTTGTGCATTTCGTCGGCAGCAATCATTTGGAGTTGGGTGTAGGAGTAGCCATAATCGTTCTTTGAAAAATCAAATTTTCCGATAAAATCTTTGTTGTTTTGGTGGGTTTTGTAAGTTCTTTTGTTGTTAGCGGCACGTTCAGATTCGGTAGTAGGGCGGGTTTTAATGACTTTTATTTCATCTTTTTTTACAAAATCTAAATTTTTTATTTCATTGAGTACGTTTTCGTTGCAAAGCACTACTACACCATTAAACCATTTGGTAGCATATTGAATTTTTGCATTTTTGCTTTTCACTTGTGCAATATAAGCAGGATTGACAGGCAAGTCTTCCTCACTAATGGCTATATTTTGTTTCTTACGCCTTTCAAGGCTACGACCACCTAAGAACTCCTCGGGTTTGGTAATTTCGTAAGGCGTACCTTGTTTGTCTTTGAAGGGTACAAAATAATACATTTCTTGGGCAAAGGTGGTGGCTTTCCATAATAAGCATAAAAGCAGTAGCAAAACTATTTTTTTCATATTTTATGAAGTTTAAAGCAGTTTGTAAAGGATTTATTCTTTTCCGAAGTCAATAATAGTAAATTTTTCAATTTTTCCTGACTCAATTTTACCTTTTCCTAAGTTGGCGGGGTCGGCTTTGAAACGAACATTGATGCGTTCCATAAACACCAAACCGATATCTTCGGCAAAAATTTCTTCCCGTTTTACTTGTGAAACTAAGCTGGAATCGTTGCCCATTTGTACTTTTACGGTATTGGGCAGATTGATTTCGCCAAAGGTACGGCTTTTGCGAAAGTCTGTTATGCGATAGATGTTTTCGCCTTTATCGTTGTAGGCATTGCCATTCCAAGAGCTGTTGCGTTCCACAGGAAAAACGAGTTTTATGTATGGGATATTGTTTTCGAACTTAATAGCTTGAGAGCCAGTTCTCACCGCAGACCAAACCGAGTCTATTTGCCAATTTGCTAAATCGTTGGCTCGTTTATAGCGTTCCAAAACAAACTGCTTTTGCCCCGCAAGGTTGGTAAAGGTATCGGTAACAATTTCTTTGAGTTGATAAAAAACTTGATTGCTATCTAAAATCGTATAGTTTTTTTCATCAACCTCATAGACTACATAACGCCCAATTTCTAAGGGAAAATACACATAGCCCAAGCGTTTGTCGTCGGGTTCTATGGTTTTGTTGCAGGCAGAGAAGGCTACCATTGCAACAAGAAAAGATATGAATATTTTTTTGTTCATAGTAAATTGATTTACTCTCCAATCATCACAAAAGCTCCCCAATAGTAGGGGTGTTTGTATTTTTCTTTAAGTTTGTTTTGTGCTTTTACGAAGGCTTGGGCTTTGTTATTAGTTTTTACCCATTCTTCATAAAAGTTTTGCATGAGTTCTTGCGTAGCCGAGTCATCAACTTTCCAAAGGCTCATTACAAGGCTTTGCGTACCAGCTATTTTGAAGGCTCTCTGCAAACCATACACGCCTTCACCTGCTTGTACTTTCCCAAGACCTGTTTCACAAGCCGAAAGCACTACCAAAGCGGTATTGTCTAATTTTAAGTTCATTACTTCGTAAGCGGTAAGTATGCCATCTTCGTCGTTGGGATTTCTTTTTTCACTACGAAAATAGTCGGTTACGCCTGCAAATACTAAGCCTGAGCGTAGCATAGGGTCATCTTGCGGGTCGTCTTCAATTTCTTTGGTATCTAGGAGAATAACTCTGCTCTTGCTTTCATCATCAAATTTTGAAGGAATAAAAAAGCCGTGTGTAGCAATATGTAAAAGTTGCACCTGATTGAGTTCGGTTTTTAGATTGGCTTCGGTTGCTTCTTTGCCAAGTAATTTTCGGATTTGTAAATTTTTTATGCTTTGCAGATTTTTCTCAATATTTTCAATTTCGGTTTGTGTAGCAGGCAAACTTACAAATACACTATTGCGTAGCCAAAAACTATCCTGATTATCAGGGTCTAAAAGGTTGCGGTTGTCGGCTGTACCTTGTATTTGATAGCTTGGATTGCCCACCAGAACGGCTTTGCCTGCAAGCGTTGTAGTAGTTTTACTTTGCAATAAATCTTTGGCATTAGTGAGAAAGGCAATCTGATATTGTTCTACTACATATTTCTGGCTTGTGGTATTGTAGAGTGTAGAAGGATTGATTTGTGTAAAAACGCCATCGGCAGAAAAATAGACTTTCTTTATACCTGCAAGGAACGGCTCAAAAGGTTTCCAGTAAGTGGTATAACTTTCTTTGTCTTCTTTTCGGAATTTGATACTATTTTTGTAAAAAGCAAGTGTCTCTTCCAATTCTGCACCATTACTGAGAATAAGCACTTCGGGGCAATTTTGGGTATTTTTCTTGATAACAAATACCACATAAAAAACTTTTCCTTTTTCACCTTGTATGCGAGCAATTTCAAACAAGACTTCTTGGTCTTTGAGTTTGTTTTGTATTTCTTTCCAAGTGAAAAGTTTGGTATTGAAGGCATCGGCAAAAGATTTAGATTTAGCAGAAAGTTGTTTTTCTAAGGTGTTGGCTTTTTCGTCTAAACTGTCGAGATTGATGTTGCGGCGTTTGAGTTCGGCTGTGCCTAAGTTGTAGAGTTTGGCAATCATTTCACGCAGTTTGAGCCATTCTTCGTAAGTGGCAATGAGTTTGGCATCTTTGCTTTCTAAAATTTCTTTGCGAGCCTTGCCTGTGCTATTGAGGACAATACCTTTGGTGGCTACAAGTAACTGGAAGGCTTCTTCAACAAGCACGGTATAATCTTTCGGTTTTCTGAAATACGAATTTGCGGCAAAAAGAATGAAGTTATCTAAAAAAGGCTTGTTGGCGGCAAAAAATTGGCGTTTTTCACTTTCGCTAAGTGTGCTAAAATTACGTTTGATTTGCTCTAAGGTATTTTCGGCTAATTCTCTAAACAGCGGTGTAGCCTGCTCAAATTTTTGTTGCCCTTCGTATATCATTGCCAAATTATTGAGCGTAGCAATATAATTGGGGTGTTTGTTGCCCAAAGTTGCCTTGAAAATACCGATGGCTTCTTTGTAAAACTGCTCGGCTTGGGCGTATTGTTTATTTTTTTCGTACAGCACCGCCAAATTATTCAAGCTACCTGCATAGATAGGGTGGTTTGTTCCATATACTTTTTTTCGTATGGCAAGAGCTTGTTTGTAGATATTTTCAGCTTTTGGGAGTTGATTGGTATTCTGATAAAAGTTGGCTAAGTTGTCCAAAGAGAAAGCATATTCAGGATTTTCTTCACCGAAGATAGCTTTACGGATATTTAAAGCCTCTAAGTAGAGCGGTTCGGCTTTATCTAAATTATTTGTTTTTTTGTAGAGATTTGCCAATGCGTTAAGCGTAGTAGCATAGTCGGGGTGAGACTGCCCAAGCACTTCCTTGCGGATAGATAAAACTTTTTGGTATTCGGTTGCGGCTTCTTGGTAGCGTCCCATCAGTTTGTGGAGCGAAGCCAAATTTTGTAGCGTTTCGGCATATTCGGCGGATTTTTCGCCTACAATTTTTTTGCGAATGTCTAAGGCTTTGTTCAAAAGTGGTTCTGTTTCGGCAAATTTACCAGCCTCGCGGTACAAAACAGCCATATCGTTTAGCACTTGGGCATATTGGAGGGTTTCCTCGCTTTGTTCGGAGAGTTTTTGGAGATTTTGCTTGTAGATGATTTCGGCTTCTTCGTAGCGTCCCAACGATTTGTAAAGATTTGCCAAATTATTTTGCAGGAGCAAATATGAAAAATGTTTTTCGCCAAAGATTTTTTTGCAGAGGTCTAAGGCTTGCCGATAAAGTTTTTCAGCTTTGCTGAAACGCCCTTCGTTTTTGTAGAGATTAGCCAAATTCTCTAAGGTTTCAATATAGGGGGCTTCTTGTCCTGCGAGGCGTTCTTCGTAAGTTTTTAGAGCAGTTTCAAAGAAAGCCTCTGCTTCGCGGTAAGCACCTGTTTCGTAATAAAATCCTCCCAGATTGATAAGCCAACGTGGAAACAGGGGAGAGCTTGCCGCCGATGGAATGTTGATAAGTGTTTCGTAGAGGGGTTTAGCCTTTTTGTAGTCTTTGAGGCTTACGTAGCAATCGGCAAGATTGGCGAGCGAAATCCAGTACTGGGGGTTGTCTTCGCCTAATGTTTCTTTTTGTTGTGGTAAAATTTGTTCGTAAAGTTTTGCGGCTTGTTCAAATCTTTTTTCGGAGGCGTACAATTCGGCTAAGTGAGCAGTGATTTGCAAGCCAAGAGACGATTTTTCTTGCTTTAAATTTTTGAGAATAGTAAGAGCTTGCTGATAACTTGCCTCGGCTTGTGCGTGTTTATTTTGTTGTTTGAGAACATTGGCTAAATTCACAACAGCGTTGGCGTAATCTAAACTATTTTTGCCTTTCCCTTTTTCCATATTTTCTAAGGCTACTCGCTGATAGTTTTCGGCAAGGTGTGGGTTGCCACGTAGAAATTCCAAACGAGCTAAATCATTAAGAATTTGCACGTATTGAGGTGAAGTTTTAGAATTTTTTTGTTCAGCTTCTAAGGCTTTTTTCAAAACTTTTTCTCCATTTGTTACATCTTTGTTGTTGAGATACAAACGTCCTAAGAAAGACAAGGCTTCAATATATTTTGGTGAGTTTTGTTGATTATTTTTTTCTTGAAATTGAATGAAATTTTCTAAGATTTTGAGAGATTTAGCGGGTTGGCGGGTTTCGTCGTAACAAACTGCCAGATTGTAGGCGGTTTCTTGGGTAAGTGTATGGTTTTCGCCAAATTGAGTTTTACGGATTTCGTAGGCACTTTCAAAAAACGGGATAGCTTCTTTGATTTTGCCTTTTTGGGCTAACACAATGCCATACGCATCGGCGGCAGTGGCGTAATCGGCGGTTTTGATATTGTTTTTTTGGTAAATATCAATGGCTTGCAAGAGATTTTTTTCAGCTTCTTTATTTTTGCCACTTTTTATTTGAGCAAGAGCTTGATTGGTGAGAGTTTTGGCAAATTCGGGGCTGTTTTGCCCTTGCCGATTATCGGCTGTGGTGTTTTGTTGTTCCTTTTTGAGTTGGGCGAGGAGTTTATCGGCATCGGCTTGTCTGCCTGTGGCTGTGTAAAGAGAGGCTAATTTATCAATAGTTTTGATGTAGTCGGGGTGGTCTGTACCTAAATGTTTTTTACGAAGTTCTATACATTTCTTGTAAGAGGCTTCGGCTTTGGTGGCATCGGGGATAGCCGCTTGAAAGCCCGCTAAATTGTAGTAAAATGAGGCTAATTTAGTGGGTTCTTTTGCCAAAACTTTCTCGGCAAATGGCTCGGCTTGCTCGCCAAAGGCGGCGGCTTGGGCATAATTTTTATTTTGAGCCTCTTGCGACATCTTTTGGTACAATTCTGTAAAAGTTTCTTGCTCTTTGGCAGTGGGCTGGGCTTGTGCAAAAGCAAAAAAGAAAAAAATAATCAACAGCAACAAGTAAGATTTTTGCATAACCGTGCATTGAATTCTAGAACAATAATGCAAAATTCTTTCCAAAAATCATATTTTTACAGAAAAATTTAGAGATATTGTACTTGTAAGAGGGAGTTATTTTTGACTTTTGCTAAGACTTCTTCGTAAAAATTTTCGTACAAGGGCAAGATTTTGGAAAGTTCGAATTCTTTGGCACGAGCAAGAGCATTAGCTCTGAATGTAGGCAAATTGGCGTCATCAAGCACTATCAGCGTTTTTTCTACCATATCGTCTATATCGCCTACATTGCTCAAAAATCCAGTTTTACCTTGAATGTTTAGTTCGGGCAAGCCACCTGCGTTGGAACTGACGACAGGCACTTCGCAAGCCATTGCTTCCAAAGCCGCCAAACCGAAACTTTCTGTTTCCGAAGGCATCAGAAATACATCTGACACTGATAAAACCTCTTCTACGGCATCGAGTTTGCCAAGAAAATGCACGCATCTATCTACTTTCAACTCTCTGCTAAATTGCTCAATTTTGGGGCGTTCGGGTCCATCGCCCACTAAAAGCAATTTAGCGGGAATTTTTTCTCTAACCTTAGCAAATACTTGCAAAACATCTTCAATACGCTTTACTTTCCTGAAATTTGAGGTGTGTATGAGAAGTTTTTCATCGTTGGGGCAAATAGCTTTCTTAAAATGGTCTTTTTTTTGCTTTCGGAATTTTTCTAAATCAACAAAATTCGGGATTACGGCTATTTCTTTTTTTACGGCAAAATGTTCCAACGTATCTTTTTTCAGACTTTCTGAAACCGTCGTTACACCGTCAGAAAGGTTGATGCTATGCGTTACGACAGGCTCAAACGAGGGGTCTTTGCCAACCAGTGTTATATCGGTACCGTGAAGTGTGGTAATGACAGGAATGTAAATGCCTTTGGTTTCGAGTATTTGCCTTGCCAGAATTGCCGCCGAGGCGTGAGGAATAGCATAATGCACGTGCAAGAGGTCTAATTGTGTATTACTTGCCACATCAACCATTTTGCTGGTAAGAGCCAACTCGTAAGGGGCGTGCTGAAATAAGGGATAGTTCGGGATATAAACCTCGTGATAAAAAATATTTTCGTTGAAAAAATCGAGCCGAACAGGTTGCGAATAGGTAATAAAATGAATTTGGTGTCCTTTTTTCGCCAAAGCCTTACCCAATTCGGTAGCAACTACGCCACTACCGCCAAAAGTAGGGTAACAAACGATGCCTATTTTCATTGATGCACTTTTTAGGTATTTTTTAATAACGTTTTGAAGGTAAGAAAAGTTATTTTTTGAGATAATTTTCTGAAAAACAATGCCAAAGCAAGCCAAAAATGTTAGTTTTGCAACAACTATCACTAAGCAAATGTATCAGCAAAACAAAATATTCATTCTGAGGGCGTTTATACGTTTGGTGCGTTTTGGCAATTTGTTGATGATTGGTTTTACGCAGTATCTTATCAAAATTTTTTTTATTGATGAGCCTGTTGATAGCTTTTTTGACCATTTTACCGATTTCAAGTTTTTTTGTCTTTCTTCAAGTACCGTCTTGGTAGCGGCGGCAGGTTATATCGTAAATGATTATTATGACATCAAAATAGACCTCATCAACAAACCTGAAAGGGTTGTCGTAGGCAATGTTATTAAGCGTAGAATAGCTTTGGCTTCTAATTTCTTGCTCAATGCCTTAGCCGTACTGATTGGCTACTCCGTAGCTCCCAAAATTGCCCTTGTAAATTTGATTTGCATTTTTTTGTTGTGGTGGTACTCCAATCATCTCAAACGCCTACCATTTGTCGGAAACTTTACAATTGCCTTACTGACGGCAGCAACCTTGTGGGTAGTGGCATTTTACTACAATCAGCACTGGGAAGAAATTTACATCTACGCTTCATTTGCCTTTTTTATTTCACTTATTCGCGAAGTAATCAAAGATATGGAAGACACAAAAGGCGATGCAGCTTTTGGCTGCAAAACTTTGCCCATTATTTGGGGCATACCACGTACCAAAGTGTTTCTGTATGCTCTTACGATGGCTTTTATCAGCAATTTGGCTGTAAGTTTTTTCTTTTTACACAAAGGTATTGTAACTTTTCTAAGTTCAATTATCTTTTTCCCAATAGCTTGGTTTATTCTAAAACTTTACCGAGCTGATAAAAGACGTGATTTTAGGTATCTGAGCCGATGGACAAAGTTTATTATGCTTTTAGGTCTGATTAGCATTTTCTTTTCCGATGGTATGCTGAGAGCCTTCTCCTGAAAATATCGTGTAGATTGTAGAGGTTTTTTCACCAAAATCTTTATAGTATCAAGTTTCATAGTCTTATTTGGTATTTGCCTGTAAAAATTGTTTATTTGCAACAAAAATTAACCCGAAAAAACAGAAAAAATCAATGGAATTATATTTAGATTCAGCTGACATCAAAGAAATCGAAGAAGCTTTTCAGTTAGGCTTTCTGACAGGTCTTACCACTACCCCAACTTTTATGCACCGAGAAGGTATCACAGATGTAGATGCCATTATGCTCAAACTATCTAAAATGGTGCCTATTCTGCAAGTAGAGGCTCTTGGGGAAAATGCCAATGAAATTATAAAAGAAGTCAAAAGACTGGTGAAAATAGGTTTGCCAAAAGATACAACGGTTTTTAAAATTCCTGTTTCTCTGGAAGGTGTAAAAGCCTGTAAAAGACTTACAGATGAAGGTTTTTTGGTGAATATTCATTTGGTTTATACACTACAACAGGCTTATATGGCTATGGCGGCAGGGGCTACTTATGTTTGTCCTTTGGTGGGGCGTTTGCAAGACCAAGGACACGACGCCTTAGCCCTTGTAAGTCAGTGTGTAGAGGCTGTAAATTATTATGGTTACAAGTCAAAAATTATGTTCTCTTCTGTACGTAACGTGGAACACGTCCGCAATGCTATCAACATAGGGGTGCATACTATCACCGTGCCTTGGAAAATAATGAAACAGCTCACCGAAAATCATTTTACTACTATCGGCACGCAGCAGTTCGAGGAACACACCAAACTGATGACCAAAAAAGTAAAAGAAGTTATCAGAAAAGAAAACCCAATAGTGAAAATATCTGAAACGGTGCTTGATGCAATTGTTCAAATGACTGAATCTGGCTTTGGTGCCGTATCGGTGCTTGATGCACAGAACAACCTGGTAGGTATATTCACCGATGGCGACTTGCGTAGAAACTTAAAAAAATATGGTAAAGACCTACTCAAAAAGAAAATGAGCGAATTTGACTTCAAAACACCGCTTACCGTAGAGGCAGACGCCCTTCTCAACGATGCTATGCAAATATTTAAGCAGAAAAATGTAGATAATATAATTGTTACCGAAAAAGGAAAACTGAAAGGTATGATAGATGTACAAGATTTCATTGACTTGGGGCTGATGGGCTAAACAATATACTCAAAATAAATGGTTTTGTGTTTTTCCGTACGTTGAGCGTAGAGGTCAGTGAGCTTGCCGAACTGCCGAAACGTGCAGAAAAACCGATTTTTTGAAAATCTTTTTCAAAAACCACTTTTTTTCAGGTATAAATGCTTCCAATGTAATTGAATGGTGTAATAGCTTTTAGCTCGTTTTTTACATTTTCGTTCAAGTTGAGCGTATCTATGAAATAGGCGATGGTTTCGGCAGTAATTTTTTCGTGAGTACGCGTAAGGGCTTTGAGTGTTTCGTAGGGCTGGGGATAGTTTTCTCTACGCAAGATAGTTTGAATAGCCTCTGCTACTACTGCCCAATTTTCTTCTAAATCTTTGTTGAGAGCAGACTCGTTGAGTTCCAATTTATCAATACCTTTAAGCAAAGAATGGTAGGCAATAACGGTATGAGCAAACGGCACACCTATATTTCGTAACACGGTAGAGTCTGTTAAATCTCTTTGCAGGCGTGAAATAGGCAATTTTGCCGATAGATGCTCAAAAATGGCATTAGCATAGCCTAAATTGCCTTCGGCATTTTCAAAATCAATAGGATTTACTTTATGTGGCATCGCCGAAGAACCTACTTCCTTAGGGTTGATTTTTTGCTTAAAATAATTCATTGCTACGTACTGCCACACGTCGCGAGCAAAATCTATTAAAATCGTATTGATACGCTTGAAAGCATCAAAGATGGCGGCTAAATGGTCGTAATGCTCAATTTGTGTAGTAGGATAGCTTCTTTTCAAGCCCAGAGAACTTACAAAATTTTCAGCAAACCGATGCCAATCTATTTCGGGATAAGCTACAAAATGAGCATTCATATTGCCTGTTGCACCACCAAATTTGGCAGCGAAAACTAAATAAATAGAAAGTTTTTTTTGTTCTTGCAATCGTGCTTCAAAGACTTTCCATTCTTTTCCCATTGTAGTAGGGCTGGCAGGCTGTCCGTGCGTGTGAGCAAGCATCGGTACATTTCGCCAAAGTACAGCTTTTTCGGCTATTTTTTGAGTAAGTTTTTCTAATAAAGGCAGAATTTCTTGCTCGCAAGCATCTTTCAGGGCTAAGGGGATAGCCGTGTTGTTGATGTCTTGCGAAGTAAGCCCAAAATGTACAAATTCTTGATAAGCCTCTAAACCTAACTCACTAAAAGCCTGTTTGATAAAATATTCTACGGCTTTTACATCGTGGTTGGTGATTTTTTCAATCTCTTTTATTTTTTGAGCATCTTCTATGCTGAAATTTTCATAAATCTTGCGAATGGTAGTGTAGTTTTGCTTATCAAAATTTTGCAATTGTGGAAGTCCTAAATCGCACAAGGCGATGAAATATTCAATCTCAACCTTTACGCGATATTTGATAAGTGCAAATTCCGAAAAGAATGAAGCTAATGTTTTTGTTTGGGCTTGATAACGCCCATCAACGGGGGATATGTTGAGCAGAGCCGACATTTGCAGTTGGGTTCGTTAAGCCTCGCCGATTTTGCCAAAAGGAGGAATATTGAGGTTTTTGTTACCGATTTTGCCAAAATTATTTTCGTAAATATCGATGTTTTCCTTCAAAGCCACCAGCAAACCTTTGGCGTGTTCGGGGGTGAGTATTATTCGCGACTGGACTTTGGCTTTGGGCATACCCGGCAACATTACGATAAAATCCATCACAAACTCACTTTGCGAGTGCGATATCATCACTAAATTAGAGTATGAACCTTCGGCTATTTCGGCGTTTAGTTCTACATCAATGCTATTTTCTTGGGGGGTTTTTTTTGTCATACAAAGATTATGGTTTGGGCAAAAATAGCAAAGTCGTTTCACATTTCAAAAAATACCTTCCTTGAAAAGTCGTTTTTTCAAAAAGATTGAAAAACACGGCAAAAAGTTTATCTTTGAAGCAAAAAATTTAGGCTTATGCAAAAAAGCATCATAGACCAAAACTTATTGAGCATCATTGTACAAAGGCTTTGCCAGCAACTCATAGAAAACCACGAAGATTTTGAGTATAGCGTTTTGCTTGGCATACAGCCCAAAGGCATATTTGTTGCCCAACGCATCGCCCAAGAATTACAGAAAATAACACAAAAAGAAATTCCTCTTGGCTTTTTGGACATTACTTTTTTCAGAGATGATTTCAGACGTCGCAAAAAACCCCTCTCTGCCAATACTACAAAAATTGATTTCCTCATTGAAGGTAAAAAAGTAGTGCTAATTGATGATGTTCTCTACACAGGCAGAACCGTCAGAGCCGCCTTAGACGCAATGCTTGCCTTCGGCAGACCCGAAAGCGTAGATTATTTGGTGCTGATTGATAGAAAATACACACGAAATTTGCCTATTGAAGCCAATTACGTAGGAAAAGCCGTTCATACCTTAGAAAAACAACGCGTAAAGGTAGAACTTCGTGAGCAAGGTTTCGAGCAAGACTCCGTTTGGCTTGTTGAAAGCTAAAATCAAAACAAAATCCACAAGCAGAGCGTTTTTACTGCAAAACCTCTCAAAATGAACTTGCAGACAAAAACCTTTTCCAAAGACTTTTTAGAAAAACAAAGATACATTTGCGACACTTTGGCTGATGCTTATGCTCAAAAAATTGCTTCGGAAATGCCCAAAAACATTGCTTCACTTTTGCCTTGGCTCAATGGCACTCAAACCGAATGTTTGCGAAGCGTTCAGCCTATCGCAGAAAAATACTTTTCCGAAGTGCAAATCCCAACTTGGGCTGACAGAACCCGTATGCAAAAGGCAAGTGCTTTCTTCTCGAAGCACGAAAATTTGATTTTGTACTTGCTCGGTGTGCTTTCTTTGCCCTACTGCTATGCGGCTCGCAAAGGTGTGCAAGTGCTTTTCTTTTCCAAAAGATTGGAAAAAGATACCTTCCGAAGACTTCAAGAAACAGCTCTTTTCGTTCTCAAAGCCAATTCGTATAGCTTAGAAAATGAAACCAACTGGAAAAACGATATTCTGAAAATCAGATTATTACACGCCTTGATGCGAATTTTTGTCCTGAAAAGTAACAAATGGCAACAGGAGTGGGGCGAGCCTATCAATCAGGAAGATATGGCAGGCACGAACCTAAGTTTTTCGTATATCGTGTTGCGGGGTATGCGAAAATTAGGCTTTTCTTTTTCTGCAAAAGAAGCCGAAGATTTTTTGCATCTTTGGAACGTAATCGGCTATCTGCTTGGCGTGCAAGAAACACTCTTGCCCAATACAATGCAAGAGGCTTTTTGGTTGGATAAGCAAATTTCAGAAAAAGAATTTGCCCCAAGTAATGAAGGAAAAATCCTTTGCAAAGCTCTTATTGCTACTTTTACTCAGCAAAGTCCTTTACCGATTTTTGCCGATTTTGCTATTGCTCAAATGCGTTTTTTGCTCGGCGAGAGAGTTGCTCAAATCCTTGATATTCCTGCCAAAAACATCTCTAAAATTATTCCTATCCTTACCCTATCCGAACAAACTGCTTCTTGGCTTGTGCCAAAAGCTAATTTTAGAGCAGAAATCGCAAAAGCTATCTGAACTTTTAAAAGTGTAAGGGCGTTACACTATCAAAAAAACGTAAATTTATGAGAAAGTTATTTTTTTTTTCTTTCCTTGCCCCTCATTCTGGGTTCTTGTGTTTCTATCAAGCAAGATGAGGTAGGCTTCCGCCGAAGATTTGGCAGGCTTAGTGATAGAATGCTTACAAGCGGTCTGCACGGCGTCAATCCCTTTACCAGTGTGATTATAAAAGTTCCTATCCGTACAATGAATTTAACTGTCTTGGCTGACCTACCTACCAAAGAAGGGCTTACAGTGAAAACAGAGGTTACATTGCTGTATCACATTCAACAAGATAAAATTGCTACTATCCTCAAAGAAATTGGTATCAACTATGAAGCGACACTAATTGCACCTGCTTTTAGGTCGGTGGTACGCGATGTAAGTGCTCGTTTTTTTGCCAAAGATTTACATACAGCTGAAAGAGCCAATATTGAAAATACTATTGCCAAGGATCTATCAAATTTCATAGGTTCAAGAGGTTTTGTTGTAGAAAGTGTTTTACTCAAAAGTATCAAATTGCCCGATAGATTGGTAGAAGCCATTGAAGCAAAGCTACAAGCCGAGCAAGAAGCCCAAAGAATGCAATTTGTTTTAGAACAAGAAAAATTAGAGGCTCAAAGACGCATCATAGAAGCACAAGGTATCAGCGATGCTCAAAAAATATTAGCCGAAGGGCTCAATCCAATGATATTGCAATATCAATACATTCAGGCTTGGCGAGAACTTGCCAAATCACCTAATTCTAAGGTTATCATTACAGATGGGCAAACTCCCTATTCGCTCAATGAAACTCAAAATGCCATCAATCCTATCATCGTTCCAAAAAAGAAATAAACTGCATATACCTAAACTTATTTCAGTTTTCCTGTGCATTGAGCGGAGCCGAAATGCACAGGAATTTTTTAATTTTTGAGTTTTTCTTTGAAAACTTTTTTGAGTTTTTCCAATTTAGGCTTGATGACAAACACACAGTAGCCCTGCCCCGAATTGTTGTTGTAGTAGTTCTGATGATAGTCTTCGGCTTTGTAAAACTTCTTGAACGGCACAACTTCGGTAACAATCGGCTTGGCAAAAACTTTTTCGGCATTAAGCGTAGCGATAACTTTTTCGGCTATGGCTTTTTGTTCAGGGGTATGATAAAAAATAGCTGAACGATACTGCGTGCCAACGTCGTTGCCTTGTCGGTTGAGCGTGGTGGGGTCGTGTGTGCCGAAGAAAACTTCTAAAATCTCTTGAAAGCTGATTTTGTTTTTATCAAAAGTAATCTGACAAACTTCGGCGTGTCCTGTGGTTTCCGAGCAAACTTCTTTGTAAGTAGGGTTTTCTTTATGCCCACCCGAGTAGCCCGATTCTACCTTCACAACACCTTCTATACGCTGAAATACAGCCTCAACACACCAAAAGCAACCTGCTCCGAGTGTGGTGGTTTCTAAATTAGCCGAGTTAGTCATATTTTCTGTTTTTTTCTGTGGTTTTTCTGCCGTTTTTTGTCCGCAAGCCGAAATACAGAGCAATAAAAACACAAAAACAGCAACAAATTTTCTGAAATGATACATTGCTATAAATTTTTTGGTGATATAACACTTACGAACAAACTTATGTTACGAGATTTACGCTTTTTGTAGGGGTGAATTTTCTTCTTTCGCCAAAGCATTGAAAACAAGCCTGTCAATCCATTTTTTGGGTAGCCATTTGTTCAGAAAAACCGTCAATTTGCCTTGTTGGGTAAGTACGAGTGTTGGTTTTCGTTTAAGGGTTGCTTGCAAAATGTGATGGGCGACTTCTTCGGCACTCATCATTTTTTGTTCATCTCGGGGCGACTCGCCTTGCGGTTTGCCATCTTTGGCAAGAGCAGTATTACGAATGTTGGAAGCCGTAAAACCGGGACAAGCCGTAAGAACATG
>Ga0308394_1000132_pt1 | contig 41537 bp, 33 predicted proteins | sample Hotspr2Sampleme2_FD_202366 | JGI IMG/M metagenome (GOLD analysis project Ga0308394, IMG submission 202366) | Hot spring phototrophic mat microbial communities from Mushroom Spring, Yellowstone National Park, Wyoming, United States - 20050701_me2 ...
ATTGTTAATTATACTGATTTCTACAAGAACATAGATAATATCTAAATAAAACAAAAATTTATATATAAAATACTAATGGGTAAATAGTTATATTTTTATAACAACTAATCACGCCATGGGAAGTAAAGTTTGTCAATTTCAGAAACTTTTGTTCCAACATACGGTTTAAACTTTAATCCTATGAAACCACCTATTTCAAACACATATGGTGGCGAAGTTGATACTAATGACTTTCTTATATTACAAAAAACTTTTGCTTCCAAACAATGTAAATCTTTATACAACTCTAAATTCGTATTTACCAAATCAACTTTTTCTTTATCTATATCCATCGTATTTCGTATTTTAAGTTGTAAATTATTAGGTATATATATATTAACATCAGTATTAACTGAATGTTTATCTTGAAAATAATTTTTAGAATATGCAACATTTATTCTGTTATTAAAGTCAAACTTGTATCCTAAAGAAGTTTGTAAGTTTTGTATTATATTTTTACTTATTTCATATTCTGTATGAATAAAAAAACTAAATTTTTTATATGAAGAACCAATGTCTGTATTGAAAACAGAAAACTTTTTGTACCACAAATCATCTTCAGGTTTAAACAAAAAATTGTAGTAAGTATAAAATCTTAAAAAACTTTGTTTATAAAACAAATCAAGTCGTGGTGATAAACTATTTGTTAATACATAAGAAGAAAAATCTATGTTAAAAGAATTGTCCAAAGATCTTATTCTGTAATTATATGACAGATCAAAATTACAAAAAGTTAACGGATAAAATTTTAATGGTAAACTAAAACTATAAGTATTATAGAACAACTTGTTCTCAGGATAAAAGTTTAAAAAAGATTGTGAAGCTATAGTCGGTGAGATAGAAACAATTCTAAACAATTTTATAGGTACAAAAACACTAAAGTTATTTTCAGAAAGAACTGTGTAATATGTAGACGATTCTATGAATGTAGGTGTAACACTAAAACTTTCATTAAATTTTACAATTCCTAAACTAAACGGATATATTTTAAAACTTATCGGTGTTTTATAATACTTGTTAACAAACTTCTCTTGTTGTAGATCAAAACTATCATATCTTAAATATGAAAACCTTAATGAAGTTTTTTGTGTATCACGAGATAATGAGATACCAGAATTAATATCTCTTTTTACTATAAACCAGTTTTCTTTTTCATACAAATTATAAAACTGTTCATTACTCATATATTCAACATTAGTTTTCAAAGACCAAGTAGATGAAAGTTTATGGTTATTGTTTATTCTTAAATTTATCTGTGTATTTTCATTTTTGAAATTGTTAACTAAATAAAGATATATTATACCATTGTATAAACTTGATCTATACTCAAGTTCACTACCTAATCCTAAACTTTCTACAGAATATACATTACACATAAATCTTAAATCAAAATTGTTATTAAGTTGTCTACCATACTTCATCTTTGTGATCAACCCACGTTCATTTTCGTATGACGGGTCTATATAAAAATAATCTTTTGATGGTTTCAAAGATATTCTATAATATGGCACCCAAAAAACAGGTTTTTCCCACAAAACCATTGTCGGTGAATAAAGTTTTATTTCTTTATTCGGATGTGTAACAACTTTTTTTGATTTCAAATAATAATGTGGTTTTTTTAAATTACAATGAGTAACTTTAGCATCTTCAAGCAAAAGTTCTTCTTTTCTAACTATACAAGATTTGCTATAAATATAGTATGGATCATAAAAAGAATAAAAATTGTGTATAGTAATTTTTTCAGAATTAATATCATATTGTAAACTTTTAGAAAAAAGTTTTGTTTCGTTATAAGATATTAACACATCTGTTGATATATAAACTATATTTTTTTGTGTATCATAGAACAATTTTTCTGTCTCAAGAACAATATCTTTGTTTTGTAATCTAACATTTTGTTCTGCAACAACTATATTGTTGTTTTTATCAAAAACAATACTTTCTGCATTAAGTTTTATTTCTTGAGTAAAATTTTGTGTAGGCAGATAAAACAAAAAAAGTTGTGAAACAAAAAACAGAAATATAAAAAAGTTTTTAAGACAGGATTTTATCATAAAAGAAAAGTTTTTATTGCTAAGATACCAGCTCCTATCACACCATAATGTTGCCCTGCTACTATTTCATATTTCATATTTTGTAAAAGTGGATGTTTATCATCTTTTATAATAGGCCAAACACGATTTCTAACTTCTTGTTTCGCATATGGTAAAAAAAACTCGTATGCGTTTGCAACACCGCCTGTTAACACAACCACTTCTGGCGCAAAAATGTTTATTAAATTACCTATTGCTATACCTAAGTATTTACCATAAACCTTCCATTTTTCTAACGAATATTTATCATTTTGTTTTGCAGCATCGTATATAATTTTAGGTGTCAAATCTAACAATTTGTTGTTAACAATTTTGTATAAACAAGTTTTTATTTTTTTATATTTAAGTTCTTTAACTATATTATTTATGAACCATCTTGCTCCAATATACCGTTCAAGACATCCTTTATTGCCACAACCACAAAGTTCGCCTTCTGGTTCAACAGTCATATGGCCAAGTTCTACTGCAGAAAAAGTTTTTCCATGTAAAAGTTCATTTTTATAAATAATACCTCCACCAACACCTGTCCCTAATGTAAAACATATCATATTTTGTACGTTAGGATATTTTGTTTTTATTTTGGTATAATATATTCCTAATGTAGCAAGATTGGCATCGTTGTCAATAACAACTTGTAGACCTAATTTTTTCTTAAACAATTTTTTTAACGGTATGTGTTCCCACATTAAATTTGGAGCATAAATTATGTGTCCATTATAAAAATCTAACAAAGCAGCAACTGCTATACCACAAACCTCAATATTATTCCCTTTTATCTGTTCAACAATCAAATCTATCATTTTTTCAACATTATTTTGGCCACAAATTGTTTTTATTGACCATTTTTTTTCTAAAACAAATTTGTCATTACCAATATATCTTATTACCCCAAACTTTGTTTCTGTCCCACCAATATCTATACCTATTGCATATTTGTTTTTCATAAATTTAAAAATTTAGCCTTTATGATAAAATTTAAATATGAAACGATATTTTTTACAATTTTTAATTTACTTTTTCCATATTTTTTATAATAATGTAATCTCAATGGAACTTCGCACAATTTTGGTTTAAACTTTAAAATTTTTACTAAAATTTCTAATTGTACAACAAAATTTTTTTGTGTTATAAAATTTTCTTTACATTTTTCATACATTAGAATTAAAACTTTGCCTGAATACAGACGATATCCTGTAGTATAATCTTTTATATTAGGATATGGGAATAAAATTTTTAACAAAAGTTTTGCAATATAAGACAAAAGTTTCCTATACCATATAACACCGAGTTGTTCACCACCAAAACAATATCTTGAAGATATAACAACATCACATCCTTCATAAAACTTTTTTATCATATCATTAGAAATTTCAATAGGATGTGTATTATCAGCATCTAAAGTAATAACAACATCTTGTGATGTTAGTTTTTGGATGATATATTCAAACCCAGTTTTTAATGCAAAACCTAATCCTAAATTTTTTTGATGAGTAAGAACAACTAAATCTTCAGAAACAAGTTTTTCAAGTATATATTTTGTATTATCAGTAGAACCATCATTAACTACAACAATTTTATAATTTTTTATTTGTTGTCTTATAGAATTTATTACATATTCTATATTTTTTTCTTCGTTATATGCACAGAGTAAAAAATATATCATTTTAATTCTGACCTTAAAATTTTCATATATTTGTTTGCCATTTTAGGGTTAATATACACCATTTGTTTTAAAAACTTATATCCTTCAGTTTTATTCCCACAATTAAAGTTTATTATAGCAAGATAAAGATAGCTTTCAGCATCTAACGGATTTGTTTTTATAACATTAAAAAACATTTTTTTTGCTTCTTCAAGTTTACCTTCTTCAGTTAACATTACAGCAATATGTTTCCATCCAAACCAATATGTTTTATCTATAGACACTGTTTTATACAACTCATTTTTTTTGTTAGAATTTGTCAATAACACAATTTTATCCATTTTTATAAAAGAAACAATACAAAATGTTAAAATAAACAAACAAAAAACATAACCTAAAATTATATTTTTGTTTTTTTTATCAGTTACTTGTATGTTTTTATTTTCTGTATCTAATACTGATAAAAAAATAAAAAATAAAATACTGTTCTGTGGAATATACAATACATAATCTATAAAACTTTGTATAACAACTCCATATATTGTATAAAGAAAAACTTTATTTTTTATCTTTTTTAAACTATAAATTATTAAACTTAAAAAAATAAAGAGCCCTATAAAACCAATCTCTGATGTAATATGTACAAAATAGTTGTGGACAAAAATCGTTGCAGTTGAAGGTTCAATTGGTAGATTAATTGTATACTGAGGATAATAAAACTTAAAATTTCCTAATCCTATACCAAAAAAGAAATGATTCAACCAAATTTTGCCTCCTATCATAATCCATAACAACCTGTCCACTACACTATTAAAATTTATCACAATAAATGTTGTTAACAAAAATACTACAGATAAGTATTTTATAAGTTTGTTTTTTAAAAAAATAAATAACAATATACTAACAGATATAAAAATAGCAGAAAAACTTTTTAACAACAAAAAAAATAGTGTAGAGATAATAAGTGTTATATAAACTAAAAATTTATATTTTTGTTTATTTTCATACAAATAAAAAAAAGAAAACAGCCAACTGAATAAACAATACCCAGCAAGTATGTTCTGATTATAAACAAAAAAGTTTAACAATTTTTCTCCCCAAAAAATGTATAATAACAAAAGAAACATTTGAACTAGCAAAAAATTTATAATCAACTCTTTTTCTAAACTTTTATTTTGTACTGAAATTAAACAAAACACAAAAAATGTTGCTATATAAAAACAAAAATTTAAAAATTCTGTTTTACTTTCAAATGGTATTTTTGAGACATAATAAGTATTAAAAAAAAGATAAGATAAGAATACCAAAGCTATAACAACTATAACAGATATATGTTTTGTACTTTGAATAGAAAACAAAAAACTTTTTGATAAGTATAATCTTATAAAAAATATAATTAATAATAGAAAAGACAATATAAGTTTTGCACTAAAAGATACACTACTAAATAACAAAACAATTAAACTAAGAAAAATTGTAATAACAACAGATTCAAATTTTGAAATAATTTTTTCTGAAATAACATCCATTCATTATCCAAAAAAACAACAAAGTTTATCCTTCAACAATCCTCGGTGTGATCAAAATTATAAGTTCAGTTCTTCTTTTTTGTGTAGTTTTGTATTTAAAAAGGTACCCAAGTATAGGAAGGTCACCTAATAAAGGTAGTTTCTTGATTGCGTCTATATCAGAATCAGAGATTAACCCGCCTATAACTAAAGGTTCGTTGTTTTTTACCATAACAGTAACTTCTGTTTGTCTTGATTTTACAGTTGGTGGGACACCAGGCGCTGAAATTTGTGGTATATCAACTTGTGGTTTAACAGTTAAAGTTACCCAACCATCAGGACTTACTGTAGGTGTTACTGTAAGTTGTATCCCAGCAGAAATATATTCCCAACTTTCTTGAACAGTTTGTCCTACACCAGCCCCTCCACCTGTAGTTGTTTGTGTAACTGCAGATTTATATGGAATTTTTTCACCTGCAATAATTGTAGCAGTTTTATTATTCATAGTTGTGACTCTTGGGTTTGAAAGAACCTTTGCTTTGCCTTGAGTTATAAGTGTTGTAAGACGTGCAGATAAAGCTAACGCGTCAGTAAACTTGCCAAACAAAAATGTTGCACTTTCTAAAGGAACACCAGTCGGTGCTGATACTACAGCACTTTGTAACTCTTTTGCTGTAGATTCTACTGCTTTTACAGTAGCCCCACCACCACTTACACTATCTAACGAATAACTTACCTGAGTACCAGATTTTGCATCTACATTTCTTACTCCCCATTGAACACCTAATTCTGTTAAATCGTCAATTGAAATATCAATAACCTGTGCTTCAATAGACACCTGGTATGGTTTTGTATCCAGTTTTTTAATCCATTCTTCTACATAATTTAACCCTTCCTCACTTTCAGTAACTATCAACGAATTTGTTCTTTTATCAACTGTTATCACTCCTTTTGTTCTACCTTCAGCTTTAAGTATATGGTCAAGATGTGTTTTGACATCGTCAGCAACTGCATAGTTTAACGGGAAAATTTTGGTATACATAACTTGCAAATTACGTTCTTGTTCAATAACTTGTGGTGTACCAACACGTATAATGTTATCTCCTACCATAAGATATACAAGTTTTGATATTCTTAATATATTTTCAAATGCTTTATCAAACGGAACATTTTTTAAACTTATTGTAATTGTACCTGTAACATCAGGACCATAAATAATGTTTACTCCAGCTTTTACAGCTAACATTTGAAAAACATCTTGTATTTCAGCATCTACAACTTCAAGTGTAACTGGTGTTTTAGGAAGAGAAAACTTTTTTTCTTTTTCTTCAGTTTTTTGTTGTTCTTCTTTTTGTTGTTTAACTACAGGTTTTTGTTGAAGTTCTGTTTGTTGTTGTATAACTTGTTCTTGTTGAGGTTTAATTTGTTGTTGGACAACATTTTGTTGTTCTGTTGAAGTTTGTTCAACTTTTGGTTTTGAAATTTGAGTTGCAGCACTTGTTGTATCTTTTTTTACCTCAACTTCTTCTGTTTTTGCAGTACTCTCTTTTTTACTAACCTCAGTTTCTTTAGTATTTTCTACAACTTGCAATTTCGGTTTTTGAACTATTAAGTTTATCACTAAATTATTATTACTGTCAATTTGAACATTATAATCATATTTTTTATACAAATCTAAAACAACACGAACAATTTTTACAGGTTGTGTTTTAAACTGTTTCACACGAACACGTTGTATATATTTACTCTCAAGCGAGATAACTTCTTTATCAAACTTAAGTTCACAATTGGTTAAATCAACAGCTACACGAGGTGGATTGTCTAAATAAAACTTGTTAAACTCAGGATTTAAAGAACATACTATTGTGACTGAACTTTGGTACGGTATTATATTTGTAACTTCGTTTATTTGTTGAGCAAAACAAACTGGTAGTGCCAAAACTAAAAAAAATAAAAGTATTATCTTTTTATTCATTTCCTGCTCCTCCATAAATTAAAATTCAAAAAATTTACATTGTTTTAAATCAAAAATTTTATTTTGACATTGTATATTCTTTATACTCATCATTCTCTGTTACTAAGATAACTTTTTGTGGTTGTCTTGCTGTAGTATCAAAAACTATCTTTCCTGAAAATCCTTTAACCAACCTGTTTTGATTATCATAAAGTTTACCATTTACAAGTAGGTAACTGCCATACGGACTACTAAACATAGCAATTTTGTCATGCTTATCTACAATAAATCCTTTAAGTTGTAAACTACCAAGCGGTGGAACAATCGCTTCAGTAGTTAAACCTAATTTCGCTTTTATTAATTTTTCACCAGATAAAGGAACAAACGGGTCTCTGTAAGACAATCCTTCATACACATATTTTTTTAATGCTGGCGATTCTATCGTAGCAGAACTTACTTCAACAACATCTTTTTTTGTAGAATAAACTTGTTTTTGTTGAACAGGTTGTTTTTTTTCACAAGAGGTCAGTATTAAAAATATCAATAAAACAAAATTTGTTAGTATTACTAAATTTTTTTTCATTATTTTTTTAATGTATATGCAATAAGTATACATGTTCCTGATACATTCAAATCAGTTTGTGTTGGAGAATAATTCAGTTGTAAATTTTGTGTAGCAAATATACGTTTCCCTTGCGCTAAAAAAACAAAAAACTGTGCTAAATTATGATAATTTGTTACAAAATTTATTGAAAAAGGTACTTCGTTAAATTCTTTTGGTAAAGTATTTATTTCTTTTGGTGTAATATTTGAAATTTTTACATTATGATACTGTGCTTCTTTACCTATAATTTTTAAAAGTTCTGGTATATTAGGTTCAGCTGGCAATTTTTGTTTAAGTTGTTCTATTTGTAGTTGTAACATTTGTGTTTCTTGTTTAAGTTGTGGTAATTGTTCTTCTAAAATTTTTGCTTCTCTTAACCTATCAGATTCTTTACTTATAGTATTTTTAACTTCAGCAATTTTTTTTCTTGTTGGAGATAATAACATACTAAAGTATACGAATACAAAGAATACAAAACCTACTATGATTATTATAAGTGTTTGTTGATCTTTTTTCATTTGGTGTTTATTTCACTATATATTTAAATTCTATTGCAAAATTATGCAGTTCATATTTATCTTGTTGAACAATATTTATAGGTCCTAACTTAACATTTTGAAACTTATCAGAATTTTCTAAATTTGATAAAAAATCTGCTATAGAAAATTTATCATATGTTGAACAGGTTAGTGTTATATTTAACGAATTTACTAAATTACTTGTAGAATCTTTAACAATAGCTGTATTCATGTTTAATAACCATATATTTTCAGGTAAAACTTTTAAAAGGTCTGACATAAATTTTGGATATATAAGACCACTTGATAACAATTGTTCAACAAGTTGTTTTGTAGATTCTAGTTCTGCTTTATTTTTTTTAAGTATTTCAACTTCTTTAACAACAGGTTCTAATCCTTTAATTTCTCTTTGAATAACAGCAAGTTGTGTATTTAAACTCATTAATTTAGCCACTTGGGAGATATAAATTGAAACCAAAATTAATACAATTATACTCGCTGATAAAATAACTAAAGATAATAGCTCTTTAAATTTCTGTCGTTGGACAATTTCTTCTGGTAAAAGGTTAATATTAACCATTTTGATTTCCTTTAATTGCTAGCCCCACTGCAACTGTAAAAATTGGTCTTAATTCTGCTGGAATATTGTCTGCATTTCCTATTTTTTTAAATGGGTCAACAATTTCTGTTTCTATTTTAAATTCGTTTGTAAAATACAAAGTTAAATTTTTTATAATACATCCACCACCTGATAAAAAGATTTTAGTTATAGGTTTTTGTTCACCTTTTTGAAAGTAATAAAAATCAACCAGTTTATGAAACTCTGTAGAAAATTCTTTTAATAAAGCAACCAAATCTTTTGAAATACTGAGTTCAACTTTTTTATTGTTAGTAAGATATTCTTCCTTTTGTTCATCAGTGAGTATTAAACCATCGTTTTTAAAATAGTTAATAATTTCTTCTATCTCCATTTGTTTAAGTTTTTTCATCTCGTTAAGTATATAAAACATTCCTAATGGTAAATCACGACATGTTTTTGCAACACCATTTTCTATAATTGCAACATTTGTCATATTTGCTCCGATATTTACTGCACAAACATTTTCGTTTTCTATCTCATAATTATATCTTAAAGTTCTTTCTATTGCAAAAATATCCACATCAATATATTTTGGGACAAGGCCACATTGTGTTAAAACATTTATATGTTTATCTACAAAATCTTTTTTTGCTGCAACAACCATTACTTCATTTTTACGTACACCTTCTTCAAGAATTTCACCAATTATTTCAAAACTTAAATATACTTCTTTGATAGAGAAAGGGATATACGGTTCTGCTTCTATAGAGATAGATTTAGAAAGTTCTTCTTTTGTTAACAAAGGTACTTTAATAGGACGGACAATAACAGATGATCCTGAAACAGAACTAGCGACATTTTTTGGCAAATTTTTATTTTTAGAAAAGAGGTCTTTTAATATATTTGTTATAATAGATTCTCTATTCTCAGATGTTGTATCTAATGAGACAATTTCATTAGGTAAGTTTATAATTTCCCAGTTGTTAAGAGAAAACTTTTTTTGTGCTGTGAAAGTTAAATATACAAGTTTAATAGTTTTTGAGCCAATATCTAAACCAACACATTTTTTCCCTCTTAAAAAACTTATTCCCATAGAATTTTTTTAATTAATAACAGAATACAAAATGTAAGCCGGTTTCTGTATCCCGCGATCAAGGTTTATTAAATGCGGGATAGGTATCATTTATCTACTGCGACCCACCATTTATCCCGTGTTGATATTTTAACACGGGAACAACTTGGTCTTGCTTCCTGTAAGGATTTAGCCGTTTCACACCTCCCCTTTGCCTAAAAAAAAAAAAAGGCTTATAAGGAGGCTATTCCGCAGTTAATTTAAATTGTCTGCGGAACCTCCAAGAGTTACCCCTTGGAGCGTCTCTGTTCGCACCTCTATCCAGCTTTTTTTAAAAACAGGACGGTTGGTTTCCTAATAAGAATTCTGTCTGCTAAACAGAATGTCTTATAGTTACCAACTACATTTTTTTCTCAGAACACTGTATTTTCTTACAAAGTTCTGAGAAGGAAGACCGGACTTTCCTCCCCTTTTTTAATAAAAGGGGCGATACCTTTTCATTTTGTATTCTGTTGTATATCTTCTATAACATATAAAATTCGTGAACAAGAAGAACAAAAAACAAAATCGTCATATTTCTTTATATCATTTATTTCTTGTTCAGTTAATTTCATATTACAAACACCACAATTGTATCCATCCGGTGTTTGAACAACTGCTGACATCACATTATCTCTATTATTATGAACATGTTCGTAAATTGAGAGATATTTATTATCTATCTGTTGAGAAAATTCATTACGTTGTTTCTTTTTTTGTTCAAGTTGTTGCTCTAACTCTTGTTTACGTTTAGAAAGTTGATCAATTTTTTGTTTTATTTCTGTTTGTTCTGAAGAAAAATTTTTTTCTATTTCTGCAATTTGCTTTTTCAAAGAATCTTGTTTTTCCATTAGTTGAAGTATCTCTGTTTCAACAACATCTTTCTGCTGATTCAATTTTTCAATCTCAACAAGTAATGCACGATATTGTTCATTTGTCTTTACACTATTCAATTCTTGAGTATGTTTCTTTAGTTGTTGTTCGATAGTTTGTAGATCTAATTCTTTGTTCTTAAGTTGAACTTGTAAATTTTTAATTTCTTCTTTTTCTTGTTCAACTTCATGCTGTTTTTGTAATTGGAGTTCCTGCTGTTTTTGTATTTCAACAGGGATAAAATTTATCTCTTCCTCTAAAAACTGTATTTCTTCATCATACTTCTGTAAAACTACAAACTTCTTTATTATTTCTTTAAGTTCAGCCATAGTTAATAATTTTTTATTTATAAAATTTCAATTTTGTTGTCAATATATGAAATTCTTTTGTTTTTTTCACAAAATTATCATCACGAAAAATTGTGCTACCTATCACAGGTAGTTCACAACCTAAACTTATTATATTAACAATATTATTCTCATTTATCCCACCATCACACGAAATTATGAAATCTAACTTTTTTTGTCTACGTATTTCTACTAACTTCTTTATCTTAGATGAACATTTTGACAAAAACTTCTGTCCTCCAAAACCTGGTTCTACTGTCATTATTAAAACTAAATCTATTATTTTAAGATACGGTATCAATTTGTCAACTGAAGTATTCGGTTTTATTGATATACCACAATATACATTATGTTTTTTTATATCATATACTAATTTTTTAATATCTTTTTCTTTAACCGTTTCATAATGAAATACTATCAAATCAGCACCTGAATTTATATACCACAGAAAACTTTCTTTTGGGTTGCTTACCATCAAATGTACATCAAAAAAACACGATGTATGCTGCCTTAAAGATTTTATTACAGGCGGTCCAAAAGTTAAATTCGGGACAAAGTTGCCATCCATAACATCTAAATGTAGAACTTCAGTACCTGTATGTTCAAGCTTTTTTACTATATAACACAAATTTGATAAATCACTTGTTAACAAAGAAACTGATATTTTAGGTAATGGATAAAGTATTTTTCTTAATGTTTTACTTTTCATCAATTAATACTCCATCTACAAAAATTCTTATCCTTGAATTTTTCTTTTGTGGGACAAACAATTGTATCCTTTGTTTTGGCAATGTTAGTTTATTATACAACACTTCTTCACCTTCAGAACTAATTTGTATTATTTTAACATTTTTAGGTGTATCACCTAAAAACGGCAACTCGTATTCAAAATTATAGATTTTATTTTGTTCTTCTACAAGTTTATTTGTATTTTTAGCAACTATAACCTCAATAACCGTCCTTTCACTAACTATTTCATCGGGTTGTGGTTGTTGTTCTATAACTTCGTTATTTTTATATCCAATATCAACTCTTTCTTTTATTCTTACTTCAACACCATATTTTTGTGCCCACTGATATACTTCATTTATATCTTTGTTTATAAAATCTGGTATTAATACAACATTTTCTGGAGGTTGACCTAAAGATATAACTATGTCCACTGGCGTATTTTTATCCACAACTTCACCTTGTTGTGGTTGTTGTTGAACAACAGTGTTTTTTGGAAACTTTAATGAATATCTTTCAGTAATTGTACCAATAAATAAACTGTATTGTCTTAACAAAATCTCAGATTTACGTCTATCTTCACCAACTATGTTTGGTACAAAAGTTTTTTCTCCACCTAAACTTAAAACAACATTTATTTTTCGTCCTTCTCGAACAACCATCCCTGCTTGAGGTTGTTGTGACACTATTGTTCCTAAAGGATAATTAGGGTTATATACTTCACCTATTTTTTTAAGACCGAGATTAAGTTTTGATACAATATCTAAAGCTTCAAGAACAGGTTTGTTAATAACATCAGGTACAACTATTTCTTTTTTTGAATGTATAACTACTCCAGTGATGTAGTATAGTAATATAAACACACAAATAATAGTTATAACCAATACAAAAATTTTTTTAAACTTTTTAAATTTTTTTACCATAATTTAAATCCCACCTGTTATTGTAAAATAATAATAAGATGGTTTGTTAATATCAAACTGTTTAGCAAAAGTCAACTCAAATTTTAAAATATATGTTTGTAACACAAAAGTATATAATTTAAATTTTATTCCTATTGCACTGTATACTTCTTGTGATTCACCATTAAACCCAATATCTACAAAACTTTCTTCATAAACACCCTTAAAAAACAAATCTGGAAATAAATACCACATATAATAATTTATATCATAAACAATTGGTATTCTTAAACCCAACCTTAATAATCCTATTTGAGAAGATGTTATATCATTATACCATACACCACTGAACCGTTTAGGACCACCAAAATAAAATTTATTTTTATCCCTACCGAAACTTGTCAACAATTGCATATTTGAAAACAAAGACCATTCTTTACCTAAGTTTATATATTTTGTAAAATAGTATTTAAAATTATAATAAGAATAATCACCATTGTATATTTTGTCTGACATTTGAGCAATAAATAAACTATCATATCCTTTTACTGGCTCTATATATTTATTCACAATAGTATTAACTTTATAACCAACACTAACCATATTTTCATATTTTATTATAGTATCAAATTTTGACAAATACTCACTATCTTTTCTTGAATAACTTAAAACAAGGCTAACTCCAGAATTGTTATTTATTGGATAATAAACACCTAAATCTGCACCATACAATCTTTTCAATACATCATCTTTTATATAATATGCACTCTCTGCTATAATGTTTAACAAAATTATAGGTCTCCATTTCAAAAATTCATATTGTATATTTACAGAATAGTTTTTATCACCTAAAACAACTGACGATACTGCACTTCTATGTTCACCTACCATATCAGACCCCTGCCAGTATAACAACATCACTAAACCTTCATATGAAGAATAATATAAAAATGGTAACAACAAATCTGTAGAAAAACTGAATCTATATGGTTTTATGTTTTTTAATGAAGTCAATGTGTTCTCTTTCTCACTATTTTCTAAAATAACAGGATAAACTTCTGAAACAGAACTAAAATTTTGCATTAAATCTTTAATATCAAACTTGAACACATGTTGGTCAAAACTGCGATAATAACTTAATAAAACATCATCTTGATAAAAACTTACATAATTTATCCCACCAATAACATTTGTAAGTTTAACAAATTCTGTTGGTGATGATATATTTAAAACAAACAGATTTTTAACACCATAAAATTTTTTGTCATAATCTTCATTATAATCGCTGATAAATAAAACCAATTGTGTATCTAATAACTGCGGAAATTCTTCATCAGATAGAGTTGAAGTAATTTGTTTTTCTTCAGCAGTTTCTAAGTTATACAAGAATACATCTGTTTGCCAAGTTGAAAACTCTCCTTTTTTACATTGTAGTTCTTTAATATAAACCAAATTGTTTTTGTCGTCAAAATAAAGTTGTGAAATAAAATTTTTATCTTCTTTAAGTTTTACAAGTTTTTTAGTTTTTATTTCGTATTTAAATACAACATTTTCACAATTTTTAATACCAGCTAAATACACATCTTTACCATCATACGATATATAACTTGAAACAAGTAGGTCTATATCTTTAACAAAACTTATTTTTTTAAACTTTTTTGTAAATATGCTATATAAATATAGATAACTTTTATTATTTTTTAACCCTATGAAACATAAAGTTCCATCTTTTGATATTGAAAGTCGTGTTGTATTTGTTTGAACAAAATCGATGTTTTTATCAAAAATTCTTTTTGGTATTAACAATTTTTCTTTACCAGTTTTGTCTTTCATATAAACCATTGTTTTACCTTCTGGATCGCCAAAATATAAAATTTTATCTTGATAAACTATTGGAGAATAATAGTGTACAGGGTAGACATCACTTTTTGTAATTTTTTTAGAATTATCTAAATCTGTCATAGAATTTATTTCTACTTCATAATTATAATATGTTTTCATTTCTTCAAAAAATTTTTGTTGCAACTTTTTCAAATCTAAACCTAATGCTATAGATAAAACACTATTTGCATCAAACTTGTTTTTATAAAGTTTTAATATACTCAAAAGCCGTTCTCTTCCATATTCTGTTTCTATAAATTCCATAAGTTTTGCTGATTCTTCATATGCAGGTAAAACCATATGTGGTTTTAAATGTGCAAAATTGTGTAAGTGTTCCAACGGAATCAACTTGTTTGACACTGCCATGTCTCTTACCAACATTTCTTGCAAAGTTTTTGTATACAACGCAGACCTATATTCTGCAAGCCCTTCTAACAACCAGTTCGGATAAAAAATTGATTTTAACAACAAAGGTGTTTTCCACACACCTGAATATAAAATATTGAACTGTACTTCGTGTATAAATTCATGATTGATAACATGTTGTAAAAACTTCATTGAACCAGTGTATGGTACAAGAAGCCTGTTTTTAAACGCTTCAGTAACACCACCAGTACCTTCAGAAACATCAACAATAGTGTTTTGTAAAAACTGTTGGTATCCATAATAAATAAAGAATGGTATTTTGTAATCAAATTCAACATCAAAATATTCTGTATTTTGTACAAAACTTTCTTCTAAGATTTGTTCTATCTGTGGCAAAATTTTTTCCAATTTGTTATCTGGATAGTATATATCAAAATCATCAGTTGAAAAAATTTTGTAACTAAACACATCAGTTTTTATACTATACAATGTTGAAGATATAAAAAACAATGATATTACAAACAATACAAAAAATTTATATGTGTTCATAAAAATTTTATTCAAAATAAAGTTCTGGATCTACTGGAATAAAATTTTTTCTTAGTTCAAAATATATTTGTCCTGAAGAATTTGTTTTTGCAACAACTTGTCCTTTTCTAACTTTAGAACCTTCATTTACAAGTATATCTCCAAGCATACCATATATTGTATGAATATTATCTTTATGTTCTACAATAATAAGTTTGCCATAACTACGGAAATTGTTTGAAACAAACAATACAATACCATCATCTACTGAAATAACATTATCGTTTGAAAGACCTATAAATACAACACCATTGCTTACAACAAAACTACCATCTTTTGCAACTTGTTGTTTACCAAATTTACGTACAATTTCTCCATTGACAGGTTTAATAAATTTTTTATCAATTTTTACAACTTGTTGTTGAACTTGTTTTGATACAGATTTTTTCTGTTGTTCTTCTTTTAACAATTTTTTTAACAAGTTCTCTAACTCTTTTTGTGTTCTTTGTAATGCAACAAGTTCTTTTTCTACAACTTTTTGTTTCTTTTTATATTCTTCTAAAAGCTTATTTTTTTTAATAAACAACTCTTTTTGTTGCTGTTTTTTATCTAAAAGTTCTTTATGATACTCTTCTAACTTATTTTTTTGATAATCATATTGTTGTTTTAACTTTTTAGAAATATATATTTTATTTCTTGTTTGTAACAATTCTTTGTTATATTGTTTCATTACATCTTTTTTAATCCTGCGATAAAAATTTTCTTCAAACAATGGTGTTGTCAAAAAATACTGTTCTACATATTTAACTAGATACAAACGTAACATTTTTGAAAAAAATTCTTCATCTGTTGATAAAGAATCTATTTCTTTTTTAATTGTTTCAAGCATAACCTTTGTTTGTTCAATTTTAGATTCTATATTTTTTCTTTCATTATCTAATTTTTTAATTTGTTGTTCTATATTTTTAAGTTCTGCAGATATATCTTTTTGATATGATATATATAACTGTTTTTGTTGTTTTTTTTGTTGTATATATTCTTCAACTTTATCAAGTTTTTTCTGTGTTTGTTCAATTTTAGTACAAAACAATAAATTTTTAAATACTAGAATTGAAAAAAATAATAATAATAAAATTTTTTTATTAATTAATTTCTATTCCCACTTCTAAATTTTTGTTTTTGTTATAAACAAAATTAAAGTTTTGTAGTACACAAGTTAAATATATAACAACAAAAACTGATATAGTTAACAAATCAGGTTTAGAAAATAAATTTATATTTATTAGATTTTTTAACAATTTCATATTTTCTATAACAACAAATGGATATACAATAGTAAACATTAACACAAAAAAAATGTTCATTTGTAAATTTCTAATGTTAACCAAACTAAACAATATATATACCAATAAACAAACAAAAATTGTTTTATAACCTGTATTTATAACAGGTATCCATTTGTCTATACGATCAAGATAAGTTTTTATATTATAATCAAATATATTTTGTTTTATAAAAGGTATTGTATTACTGACTGTTATTAAATTTTCAAATTCTGTTTTTGAATAATTCTCTAATTTTATCCTTATTACATTTGAGAAAGGATTGTGTTGTATCACATCTAACACAGCAGCAAGTTCATCTTTTTGTTTAAGTTCATCAAAAATCTGTTGTTTCGTAATATATGACATTTCTTCAAATTTTAAATTTTTAACATTAGTTTTGATTGTTTCAAAGATAGTGTTAACATCAGCATCGTTGAGATCGTTTGATAACACAAAATGTATAACAAACTTGTCAATCAATCTGTTTTTACCCCATTCTAAAAAATTGTATATATCATATACAAAAACTAGGAGTAACATTAACACAATACTTAACAAAAACTTACCTAAATTCATAAAGAATTTCATTTATTATCATACCTCCATATAAACATTTTTATCAAGTTCGTTAATTATTTTAAAAACTAAATTTTTATAATTTTTAATTATATCACTTTGTGGAAAAAAAATATTTTTTTCATTTATTTGAAAACCCTTTTGTTTCCATAAATCCAATGACACTGGTTCTAACATAAACATTGAGTTTATTAACTTCTTAATTTTTTCTTCTTCTGATATACACAAAAATAGTTTGTTTAATACAGACGATAAAATAACTCCGTGCAACCTTGAAGTTATTATTAAATCAATATCTGCAAAAATGTTTTTGTAATTCTCAATTTTATCCCATACTCTTATCTCACAATTGTTTAAACTACTACATAGTTTTAAACAAAAAGGATAATCTTCTTTGATATGGAACGGAACAAAAACTAATCTATATTGTTTTGATAAAGTTTTACACATTGTATTTATCATCTCAAACTTTGTTGTATGCTTAAGTACAAGACCTATTTTATTTATACTTCTTGGGTTACTTTTATTTTTTTCATCAAAATCAGATATACATATATCAGGACAAAACATTATTTTTTTGTTTCTCCTTAAATCAATTTTGTTTCTTACAAAAATATAATCTGCTAAAGATTCTAAAAAAAAGTATACAAAACTTTTTGGTAATTTAGTAACATCTAATTCTGAATTTAACACAACAACTTTTTTATTAAAAACTTTCGCAAAAAACAAAATTAATAAATAATATACCAAACTTAAAACACTTGTTTTATCTTGGAACAACCCACCTACTGAAATTACAATATCAACTTGTAGTAGTGTTTTAAGTATAACTACAGGTTTCCATCGTGGAATATAAACAACATTTTTACCAACTTCTGCAATTTTTCCAATATTATACAAAACAAAAAATTTTATATCTCTATTCTGCTCGTACAACAATTTTATTGTTGTTTTTAACAACCATTCATCACCAAAGTTGTCAAATCCAAAATATCCAACTATAAAAATTTTTTTCATTATAAACTAATTTAAACATCATTTAACCTAATTTTTGAAAAAATAACCAGATTGTCTCACCAATAATCCAACCAAAAATTATCCCTAAAACACTACGCAGTATACATAACCATAATGGTGTATGAACATGTAAAAAAGTATTTATTATAGAAACTAAGGAGATTATACTTATACAAAATAATAATTTAGCCAACATTGTTTTGTATTTCTTTAACAAGTTTAAAGAAAAAATAAACATTGGTTGTGCAAAAAATACTTCTTTAAACCTTGGACGAAACAATATATATTTTTCTATTTGTTCTCTTAGTTTTAACTCAAAATTTGATACATATTCTTTATTAACATTCCCTGTTCTTAATAACAAATATACAAAAATTGTTATTGCTAAAATACCAACAACAACTTCTTTTGTAGTTAAATTATAGTTTAACAAAAAATTTTGTTCTTCTTTATGAAGAAGTACAAAAAACGATAATATAAAAGGAAGTACAAACATTAATTTTGTTCCATATATATATTCTTCTAAAACTACATATTCATACTTTTGTAAAAATCCCCAAAATGTTATCCCTAAACAAATTGTTAAAATATTTACAAAAAAATAAATTTTGTGGACAGAATTTTGTTCAATAAAAACTAATAATTTTTTGTATACAACCAAAGGGAACACAATTGCTATTATCACAACAAAAAAATTAAAAATTTTATCAATATGGATTGCAGAAAACCTTTGGAATAAAAATTCTGTATTATTACCAAACTTATCAATTAAACTTTTTGTAAGTTCAACATTTTCAGATAAACTATGATATTCAGATGGTATAACATAAATCACAGAACAACTTCGTTCAAAAACAGCTTTTTTTATCTTAATTTTTTCACTACCATTGCTTATTTGATTTAAATTACAAAGAAAACTTCTTAAAGGAAGGACATTCTGATGTGAAAATTTTATTTTTGGAACTAATTCTTGTTGTTCAAAATTAAGTTTAAGTATTTTTTTATTATCAATTGTTAACCATTGTTCAAAAAATTTATCAACTTCTTCTAACTTAATTTTTCTACCAACAAAATTTTTCTGCAGAATCCAACTATATTTGTCTGAGTTTAAATATATTATAGAAAAAATTTTATCTTTATTTTTTTTGATAAGTTCTGAAATTTCTTCAACATTATAAATCTTCTGATTATTTATTTTTAAGACAAACTTGTTGTTATTAAACAAAAGTTTATCTTTTATACTCAGGAAATTTTCAATATCTGCTGCAAACAAATTTATTCCTATTTTTTTATATTCTGAAACTATTTGTTCAAACTTGTTGTTTGTAAATATAAAAAAATCTATATCTACAAAAAAAGATACATTTTTTTTTATATACCACTTATACCACCTTGAAACATTTACAGAAATTACAAAAATGTAGACAGAGAATAAAATTAACAAGAACACAAAAAAAATTTTTCTCATTTTTTCTTTTTTCTACTGCCAGTTTTAACTGGTTTAACTTTTTGTTGTACTCCAGTAATTTGTTGATATAACCTCAAGTATTTATTTGCAGATTCTTCCCATGAAAAATTACTTTTTAACATATTTTTTCTTAATCTGTTTAACAATTCTGTATTTTTATATACTTCTATTGTGTTTAAAAGACATTTATAAAAATCTTCTTCAGTATAATGTTCAAAAACAAAACCATTACCAGTAAATGAATTTAGATTAAATTGTTTTACAGTATCAGCAAGTCCACCTGTTTTGAACACAATTGGTGCAGTAGCATAACTCATTGCAATCATTTGTCCTAATCCACAAGGTTCTGAATTTGACGGCATTAAAAAGAAATCTGAGCCAGCATAAATTTTATGTGCTAACGGATTGTTAAATTCTATAAATAATCTAAACTTTTTTGGAAATTGTTGTTGAATCTTTTCAAGTTGTTGTTGTAAATTTTTATATCCTTTACCTAAAATTACAACTTGAACATCTTGTTCAGACAAAAATTGTGGTAAAACTTTTGCAATTAAATCAACACCTTTAAGCGGGTCTAATCTTGAAACCATACCGTATAAAGGAACATCTTTTTGGTCAAAAGAACATACTTGTTGTAAATCTTCTTTACACAACTTTTTAGTTTCAATATTTTTTTCATTAAAGTTTGCTTTTATAAAAACATCTGTCTCAGGGTTCCATTCAGAATAATCTATCCCGTTTAGTATACCAACAAGTTTACCTTCAGAAGCACGTTTTGAAAGGACGCCTTCAAGACCTCTTCCTTCAGAATGTAAACTTGAAATCATTTTTGCATATGTTGGTGACACAGTTGTGACTATATCAGCAAAAACAATCCCTGCTTTCATAAAATTTATATTACCATAATACTCAAGTTTTTCAGGGACAAAATCGTACCATGAAAATCCAGCAACAAAATGTATCTCAGCACCGTATAATCCTTGATATGCTATGTTATGTATAGTGAATATAGTCCTTGTATTTTGGAAAAATGCGTCTATTTTATACAAAGTTTTTAAATATGCAGGTATCAACCCTGTCTGCATATCATGACAATGGATTATCTCAGGTTGGAAATCTACAGCTTTTGCTGTTTCAAGCACAGCACGACTAAAAAATATGAATCTTAACGGATTATCATGATAATCTCCTTCTTCAGTAGCATATACTTCAGTTCTATCAAAAAATCTTGTGTTTTCTATAAAATATACTTGAACATTATCATTTTTTGTTGTCCAAATACTACCTTCAATATATTCATTACCTACTGGAATTAAAACTTTTAAACCAAGGTTTTTAAGTTTAAATTTTTCTCTATCAATTTTTTTATGTAATGGAATAACAATTCTTACATCTACAGACAGTTTTTTTAACATTTTTGGTAAACTACCGACAACATCTGCTAACCCGCCTACTTTTACAAACGGTGTGCATTCAAAACTTGCATATAAAACTTTCATAACATACACTCCTTGGATAAAATTTTATACCACTGAGACACTGAATTGTTAAATCCCGCAAGTTGCGGGACGACGAAGCAATCTCGTTTACAGATTGCCACGGGTTAACAAAGTCAACCCTCGCAATGACAGATGGAAGGAGATTGCCACGCTACCCCACTTTTAGCGGGGTCGCTCGCAATGACAAAAAAAGTGGGTTTTTCAGCTGTCCCCAAAAATGCGGAATCGCAATGACAAAAAAGGTTTTTTCAGCATTTTACCCCGCAATTTGCGGAGCGAGATTCACAGCTAATTTTATATTTTTCTGTAATTTCTCGCCAGACGCGGCGGGCAGGTCCACTTTCCTCCAGTATGGCAGCAAATTCAGTGCTTTCAGTGGTTATAATTTTAAATAGTTGTCTCTCTATCTTACTTTTATTTCTTTTAAAAACTTTGCGTTTTCTTCTGGTATTGACGAATTTATTGACATACCAGTCCCTATTTCAAACCCAGCTGTTTTTATCAACCTCGGCATTATTGTTATATACCAATGATAATACTCTTTACCTTTTTCGTTCACTGGAACACTACGTATCACAAAATTATAATCAGGATTGTCAAGACCATAATAAAGTTTTGATAAAGTAAGTTTCAAATTTTTTGCTAAATCAGTTATCTCATCTTCTGTAATATCACCGAACGATTCTGTATGTCTTCTTGGTAAAACCCACATATGAAACGGTGCTAACGCTGCATATGGTACAAACGAGACAAAATGTCCTGTTTCAACAACAATACGTTCTTGTAGTTTTAGTTCTTCTTCTAACATATAACAGAACACACACCTGCCAGTTTCGTCATAATACCTCATTGCTTCTTCAATCCTGTATCTTATATGAAACGGCACAACGGGTATAGCGATAAGTTGTGAATGAGGATGTTCAATAGAAGCACCTGCTTGTTCACCATAGTTTCTAAAAATGATCACCATTTTTATCCTTTTATCTTTTTCAGCAGAATTGTATCTTTCTTTATACACTTTTATTATTTGCTCAATATCTTTCTCAGGCATTAATGCTAAAGAAAGATTATGTTTTGCTGATTCTATTATAACTTCAGCACAACCTACACCTGACACTGTCCTTTTTATACCCTCGCTTTTAAACTCAACAGTTCCTTCATAAACAACAGCTGGATATTTGTTTGGTATAACACGTATCTTCCAGTTTCCTGACTCGTCGTTTACAACAAACACTTCGTATGGCGTCATATGTTCATTTCCAGGACAAAACGGACATGTTTCAGAACGTTCTGGTAAAACTTTTTTTTCTTTTTTTGACTTAAAATCTTCAGGCCGTTTTGCACGTTCTTTTGATATTACAACCCATTCTTTCGTAGCTATATTTTGTCTTATTTCAGGCATTGTCTCACCTCCGTAATTCTTTGGTTATGTTTGGGAACAAAGAAAGGTCTGTGTGCGGGATAAACAAAGACGATGTGTATTCGTTCATATACATTGGCAAACTTGATAAATCAACATAAGTCATTTTTTGTTGAACTTTATAAATTCGTTTCCTTGCATCAGAAGATAATAAAAACAAAATTGCACCTAACAACGATGTGTTCCCTGAGATAACAAACTTTCCTTGTTCAACATCAGGGAAAAGACCTAACACTTGTGCTTTTTTTATATCAATAAAACTGCCGAACCCGCCTGAAACATAAATTTTTTTAATATCGCTTAAATTCATACCTAAATATCTTATCAATGTATACAATCCGTGGAAAATAGCACCTTTTGACCTCAATATGTTCTCAATATCACTTTCTGTAATAACAATATCTTGGTTGTTTGCAGTAAAGTTTTTTTCAACTATCACAAACTCAAGTTCGCCATTATCATTCTCACGAATCCTGTTTTTAAAAACTTTATTATCTTTTATAAACTTCCCTGCACGGTCAATAATCCCTGCTTTATAAAGTTCAGCTGGGATATCAATTAATCCTGACCCACATATACCAACAGGTTTCGTATCACCAATAACTTTGTATTTAACCTCTGTATATTTTATCTCAATATCTTCTATAGCACCAACAGTTGCTACCATTCCTGAAGTTATACCTATACCTTCAAACGCAGGACCACAAGAACATGCTGCTGAAACTAAAAAATCTTTGTTCCCTACAACAATCTCGCCGTTTGTCCCTAAATCAAGTAAAACACATAAATCGTCTGATTCATCAATCCCGCAACTTGCGGGACAGGTCCCGCAGGCAACTACACCGCTAACTATATCACCACCAACATATGAAGCAACTAATGGTAAACAATAAACTTTACCTTGAGGATTCATCATTAACCCAACTTGTGAAACATCAATTGGCAAGATTTTGTTTACTACAGGAATATACGGTTCTCTACGAATATATTTCGCAGGTAAGTTTAAAAAAAAATGTGTCATTGTAGTATTCCCAGAGACAACTGCTGTATAAACATCTTTTAGTTGTACTTCAGCATTTTTTGTTGCTATATCTATAAGTTCGTTTATAGTATAAACAACTTTTTGGTTTAATTCTTTAAGTCCGTTATTTTGTTCAGAATGTATGATTCTTGTAATAACATCTGAACCATAAACAATTTGTTGGTTAAGTGTAGAATAAACACCTAAAATTTTTAAATTTAAAATATCAACTAATGCAACAACCACTGTTGTTGCCCCAATATCAACTGCTATTGCATATACTTTATCAATTTTTGGTGAAATATAAGTAATGTTATATACTGGGTTTTCTTCGTTAACACAAAATTTTTCTGATATTAAACAATCAACATTCCAAGCATTTTTTCTTAACATATCAGGTAGATTAGACGCTAATTTTAAATTATCAAACACAACATTGATTTTTTCTTTTTGTGAAATATGATTTATTATGCGGTCAACATCTGCAGTATTGTCTTCAATAGATGGTTTTGGTAGGTCTAACTGACAAAGTTTTATTAATGGTGAGACACCAAAATTTTTTTCTATCTCTTCTTTTAAATTTTCTTTAAAAAACTCATATTGTAAAAAACTATGTTTTTGTATTTCTTCAATAACATCAAGTTGATTTAACAACTCTATAGATAAATCTGATTTAGGGAATGTTTTACAAGCAAGAACTATATTTTGTTTTTTTTCTTCGTCAGAAATAAATTGTGAAGGTTCTTCTGTAGTATATTCTCCAAACAAAATTTTTATTTTACACTTCCCACAGGTTCCTCTACCACCACAAGATGCGTAAATGTTAACCCCAGCAGAAATTAATGTTTGCAGCAAATTTTTATCTTTTTCTACTATAACTTCTCTGTTATACGGCAAAATTTTTATTTTAACATATTCGTTGTTCATAACAATGTAATAAATAACCAATCCTGCAAGTTATCCTTATCTGTCCTGCTTCATGAGTCCTAAAAAACCTCACACAAATTAGAGATCACTGAAAAAGTTGTATATTTCAATCCTACAATTTGGAGAATGCTGAAAAAAACCTTTTTTGTCATTGCGATCCCGCATTTTTGCGGGAGTGGTCACGCTAAAAGTGGGAACATTTTAGCAGCATTGAACACTTTTTCAGTGCTTTCCAAGTTGCAGGAAGCATCTACAATTTACTTCTTTTTTATATCAGCACAAGGTGCTGAAACTACCACACAAAATGCGAGGTAGTCACAGTCCCGCAAATTACGAGATTGCCGCACCATAACGGGTTCACAATGACTACAAGTAGAAAATATTTACCACACTCTTCCGCTTTTACGAGATTGCTTCATCATCCCGCAAGTTACGGAGTTCCTCGTCTAACTAAAGATGGAAACATCTACGCTGTCGTAAAAAATACTACTCCTATGAACTACCATCATCCAAACATAGATTTTAAAAACTTTGGTATCCCAGACGCTTCTTTAGGACCAACAATTATTTCCCAGTCAGATAATAAATCATTAAGTTTACCACTCATAACTGCAACATATCCTGGAATAACAATTTTTTTATGTCTCACATAATTCTCAACATTTTCTTTTTTTATACTTTCAACAACTTTTTCAGCAGTAAATTTTTCAGCAGCCCATGCAGTAAGTACTGAAAGACCATCTGTGTCAACTATTAAAAGCCAAGATGGTATTTTTGAATTCAATATCTCAGGTTCTACTGAATAATAAGTTAATGAAAAATTTGTTGTGACCAACAATGGCGAATCTTCTTTCGGTTCACCACCAATTTTGTACAGTTTTGGTTCTACAGTGACAGGTTTTTGTGGGTCAGTATAAATGTTTAACCTTAAAGTTATAAGCGGTAAATGAACTTCAGGTTCTGCAGTGTTTACTACAACGATACTACCATATTTAAGTATTGCTAACGACGCGTATGAAAGTGTGGTTGTAACATCATCAGATTCTATTATTACAGATGTTGGATATCCTAATGGACGAAAGTTTTTTTTAAAAGCTAACCTACGTATTTGAGTCAAATCTTCAGTAAGTTGAACATAGTTTTTTACTGGTAGGTTAAGTATGAGTTCTCTGTACCCAAAATTTTGTACTATTGTGTTAACTACAGAAACAATTTCTTGCAAATTTTCTCCACCCACCATTAACGGGATACTATTTTGTTTTGCTATATTTACAAACTTTTCAAGTTCAGAATTGTTTTCTGCAAGACCAATTAAATGTAATTTTTTAATTTTTAAAATTTCTTCAATAACAGACGGACTTTTTGATATTAAACCTACTACAATGTTAGTATCAACTTGTGAAACAATGTTTTTTATATGGTCAACATTATCTTGTTCTGACTTAATCAACAAAAGTTCTGACCTAACTTTTTGTCCAACACGGTCAAATTCTAAGTTTTTAAATTTTTTTATACGATCAGAAATTATCTCATCATTGAAAGTATCCTTTATCAAAACACCAATTAAACACGGATTATAAAATGTTTTCTCATGACGGAACAACACTGTCTCACCACCGATTTTGTATTTTTCAGCAATAGTTATTGTTCTTATTGGCGGTTCTGCAGCTTCTGCTAAAATCCTTTTCGTTTCTTCTGAAACATAAGGACAACTTTCTAACGAAACTTTTTTTGCAGCAAGTGCCATTGCAAACGCTAAACATGTTGGGAAACCACATTTTTTACAATTTGTTTTTGGTAAAAGTTTATAAATTTCAAGCCCTGTTAAAGCCATATGATCCTCTCCTTTTTATCGTATTTAAAATAGATAAAACTTTGCTATCACTTTGTAGAAACTAAAATTTTTCTGCTGTGTTTACCTTGGTATGTATCCATTTCTTCTAACTTTTTTTGTATCATTTGAACTACAACAGTTTTGTTATTCATCCATTGTGGAGCAATAAGCAACTCTTTTTTTGCTGAAGAAACTAATCTTAATATAACAACATTTTCTGGAATATATTCTAAAAATTTACATACGATATCTATATATTCATTAATATCTAAAATTTTTATCTCACCTTGGTAATAAAGTTGTTCAAGTTGAGTATTCTTTAATACATGAAGATTGTGTAGTTTTACTCCGTGTAACCCTAATTTTGCAACTTCTTTTACATCTTTTAAAACATCTTGTCCTGGTAATCCCAAAATTATATGTGCACCTATATTAATTTTATCAAACCTTTTTGTAAGTTCTACAGCATTGACAAAATCTTCAAAAGTATGGTTGCGGTTTAGCCATTTTAATAGTTCGTCATCAGATGTCTGCATACCATATTCTATCCATACAAGATATTTGTCAGAATAAGAATTTAACAATTTAAGTTTTTCAATATCTATACAATCAGGCCGAGTAGAAACTGAAATACCAACAATTTGTGAAAATTCTTTTATTACATCAAACAAATTTTTTAATGTTTCAACATCAGCATATGTGTTTGAATATGATTGAAAATATGCAATAAACTTTCTTATGTTTTTAAACCTTTTGTTTGACGAAAAAAATTGTATCGTATCAACAATCTGTTTTCTTACATTCTCTATTTGTGATAAATTTGAATCATAACTTTGTGAAAAAGCATCATTATTACAAAAAATACAACCAGAACTACTTTTGCTACCATAAAGGTTTGGACAATAAAACCCAACATTGATACTTATTCTGTGGACACGTTCTTTAAAAATTTGTTTTAAATATGTGTTAAAAGAAAAATATCGTTCCATTAAGTTATTTATATACAAGATTTTTAATTTGTAATCAATACAATATCACAACTTGTTTTATGATGCCAAAATTTTATATAATTAAAAAAATTATATACGCACAAATGGTTATATTCTATGTATATATATCCAGAAGAGTTTGATGTAATAGTAATTGGTGGTGGCCATGCAGGTTGTGAAGCAGCGTATGTTTGTTCAAAAGCAGGACTTAAAACTTTACTTTTGACAATGTCACTTGATACAATTGGTCAGATGTCGTGTAATCCTGCAATAGGCGGTGTTGCAAAAGGACAAATTGTTAGAGAAATAGATGTGTTAGGTGGTATAATGGCAAAAGTTGCTGATAAAACCGGGATACATTTTAAAATGTTAAACACTTCAAAAGGTCCTGCTGTATGGTCACCGAGAGCTCAATGTGACAGGACTTTGTATCGTATTGTGATGAAACAAGAGTTAGAACAACAAAAAAATCTTTTAATCAAACAAGAAGAAGTAATAAAAATTGTTGTTAATGACAAAAAAGTTTGTGGTGTAATAACAAAACATGAAAATTTATATAAAACAAAATATGTGATAGTTGCAACAGGAACTTTTTTAAACGGGTTGATACATATAGGTTTAAAAAGTTTCCCTGCTGGTAGATACTCGGAATTTCCGTCAAGTTTGTCAGAATCGTTAAAAGAATTAGGATTTGAGGTAAAAAGATTAAAAACTGGTACACCATCAAGGATTGATGCTAAAACTGTTGATTATTCAAAATTAGAAGTTCAACCTTCAGATGAAAATCCTATACCGTTTTCTCATTTTACACCGATTTCTAAATTCCCGTATCAAAAATTGTTAAATTGTTATATCACATACACAAACGAAACCACACACAAAATTATCCTTGACAATTTAGACCGTTCTCCTTTATATACAGGAAGAATAAAAAGTATAGGACCAAGATATTGTCCATCTATAGAAGATAAAGTTGTAAAATTTAAAGATAAACTGAGACACCAAATTTTTTTAGAACCAGAAGGGTTATATACTACTGAACTTTATTTAAACGGTATTTCTTCAAGTTTGCCTGAAGATGTACAAGAACAAATAGTACATTCTATTGCTGGCCTTGAGAACGCAAGGATTACAAGATATGGGTATGCAATAGAATACGATTTTTGTCCACCGACACAACTTTATCCTACGCTTGAGACAAAACTTGTTGAAGGATTGTTTTTCGCAGGACAAATCAATGGAACTACTGGATATGAAGAAGCAGCTGGGCAAGGAATCATTGCAGGGATTAATGTAATCGCAAAAATTCATAATATGGAACTGCTGATATTAGGTCGACATGAAGCATATATTGGTGTTTTAATTGACGATTTAGTAACAAAAGGTGTAATGGACCCGTACAGAATGTTTACTTCTCGTGCTGAATACAGATTACTTTTAAGAACAGACAATACTGACTCAAGATTGTTAGAATACGGCTATAAATATGGTCTTATTGAAGAAAATTATTACAAAATTTTTCAAGAATATAAGGGAAAACTTGAGAATTTGATAAAATATCTGAAAACAAAAAAAGTTTCTTCAGACACAACAGCTGCTGATTTTATCATACAATCAAAAGATATTGAACTTGATGATTCAGAATTAGAACAATTTAAGTTAGAAACAGATATTTTTTGGAATACAAAAAATATGTTAAACGAAGCAAAGATACAAATAAAATATGAACCATATATTGAGAAACAACTACAACAAGTTGCTCAATTGAAAAAACTTGAAAACAAACAAATACCTGAAGATATTGATTATTCAAAAATACCCGGTTTGTTAAAAGAAGCACAAATAAAACTTTCTCAAATCAAACCAAGAACTATTGGTCAAGCTTCTCGTATTTCTGGTGTAACACCAGCTGATATTTCTGTTCTACTTATTTATTTAAAAAAACATTGTTCAGTAGAAAACATATAAAGTTAATAAAAAACAACGAATGTGAATGAGATAGTTTTGCTGTTTTCCTCTTTCACAATAACAAAATATGTATTGCAGAATAGCATCTTCTATCTTGTGGGAAGACAACAACAAAAAAATTTATCCTCGTGGATGATATTTTTTATGTAATTCTTTTAAATGTTGGCGGTCAACCTGGGTATAAATCTGTGTTGTAGAAATATCAGAATGTCCTAAAAGTTCTTGGACAACTCTTAAGTCAGCACCGTATTTTAACATATGTGTTGCAAACGAATGTCTTAATGTATGAGGAGAAACATTTTTAGAGATCCCTGCGTTTCTAACATAATTTTTTAGTTGTTCCCAAAAATCAATCCTTGAGATAGGTCTACCTAATTTTGATAAAAATATATATTTATCATATTGAGGATTAATTTTACTACTAAATTTTTTATCTCTTAATTTTATCCATTCTTTTAACGCATCAATACTTTTTTTGTTTAACAAAACAATTCTTTCTTTCCCACCTTTGCCTATAACACGAATAAATCTGTTTTCTAAATCTATTTGGTCAAATGTTAAATTAACAAGTTCTGATACACGCAACCCTGTTGCATACAACATTTCAATCATTGCTTTGTTTCTTACATCATTAAACTTTATTGGTTTAAAACTTAAAAGTTTATCAACTTCGTCTACACTTAATACTGTAGGAAGTTTTCTTTGTAATTTTGGTCTCATAATACTTTCTACAGGATTATTAGTTGTAAGGTTTTCTGATATAAGAAACTTATGGAATTGTGTGATACAAGAAGATTTTCTATAAATAGAATTTGGTTTCACACCTTGTTGTTTCAACTGCCATAAAAATTCTGTTAAATCTTCTGCAGAAACATTATGTATTGTTTTATTAATTTTTTCAAGAAAATACTGGTTAAGATCATTCTTATATGCAGAAATTGTGTTTAAAGACAATCCTTTCTCAAATTGTAAAAATTTTATAAACTCGTCAAAAAATTGTAGTGCCTGTTTCATTCATACGATGAAGTTTTTTATACAGGTCTTCTTCTGTTTTAATATTTTCTCTTAAATAATTAATTTGTCTTTCTATCGCTACAATATAAAGATTTTTGTTTATTTTATACCTTGTTTGAAAATGTATTTTTGCATATTCATACACACTGTTAAAATCTTTTTTAAGTTTATTTAAAACAAAATTATAAAATTGTGGTGTTTTATGTAGTAAATCTAATTCTGAAGAATAAGCAGTTATCCCACCTTCTTTAAACTCTTTATACAAAAATAAAAGTTTCTCAAGATATGTCCTTGAAGACATTTGTCCTAAAAAATCTGCTGTTGTTATCATATAAGCAAGAATTTGATCTTTTTTATCTTTGTATTTAATTCTGGAAAGATCTATATTAACTTCGGTAGATAAAATAAACTTTTTTACCAACTCAAGGTCTTTTTTATTTAAAACTTTTTTTTCATTAAAATAATCTTCTGCTATTTCAACACTTCTGTCAACATGTATTTTAGTATATTTTGCACCTGAAGAGTCAGGTTCATCAGCTTTTTGTAAATATCCTATATCATGAAAAATTGCTGCAATTAATACAAGTTTTACTTTATTTACAGAAAATTTATTATATGGATTTTTTATATTATATCCATCAATCAACCTTGACAACGCAAGTATAACTTCTGCAGTATGTTGTATATCGTGAAACTTTACACTACATTTTTTATATTTTGGATTCCGTCCTTCCATTAGGTTTACATAATCATCAAAGATTTCTTTTAATATAATAAACTCAGAGATATGATAATGATGAATAAAATTATTTTTTACTTCTTCAAAGACAGCATAAGGCGAGTTATGTTTTACAAGTTGGTCTAACCTAATATCAAAATTTTTTTTCTTCACTTATTTATATAATATTTTTGTGATTAATTTTGTATAAAGTTTTAAAAACAACTTTACTGGAAAACCTACTACATTGTAGTAATCTCCAACAATTCTTTTTACAAACATATCATTTTTTTCTTGAACAGCATAAGCACCTGCTTTATCTAAATGTTTTTTTGCAATAGTTTTTATCTGCTGTTGTGTAAGTTTGTTTGTATATACAACTGATTTTTCAACATCTGATAGTAATAACTTGTCATTAGTAAAAAACAAACATAATCCACTTAAAACTTTATGTTTTGTCCCTGACAATTTTGTAAGTATTTCTTCAGCTTCTTTTACATCTTTTGGTTTACCAATAATTTCATTGTTTAAAACTACAATTGTATCACACCCAATTATTATCGCATCTTTATATTTTTCTTTTAAACTCAAAACTTTCTGTTCAGCTATTTTTTTAACAAAAACTTCTGGTTTAGGATGATTTTTAATTTTTGGTTCTTTATATCTATGAGAATCAATTATAAAATCAAATCCTAATTTTGAAAGAATTTCTTTTCTTCTTTCAGAAGATGATGCAAGAACTATCCTCAACTTTTTCATGCCACTAACTTTCTAAAAATTATTGCTGTAATAATTAAACCGATAACTGCAATTATATTAAGTTTTATCACAGCACCAAATGTAATATCTAAAATACCTAAATCTATAGTTGCAGGTTGTATCCCAGGCCTTATCTCAACAGCAAGCATATCACGAACAGTAGAATCTGCTGGGAACAACTTATAAATTGCTTTTCCTATAAATGCTCCTATAAGTGTACCAATTAAAAGAATTAAAATAAAATATCCTAAATTCTTAGACATAAAAATACCCCCTATTTTGTAAAATAATATAACTTTTTCTAACTTTTACACAAAAAAATTTTTTATTATAAAGTACAACTGCTATCTGTCAATTATTTTTTCTCTTTTTTCTTTTTACCACCACATTTTGCCATTGTTGATTATACCTCCCTCGAATTAATTCAACAAATCGTATGTTTTACTTCTACATAACATTGCAAATTGTTTTCCTTAATTTAAAATTGAAAATGTAGTGGCGCATCGGAAAGATTAGTAATATCTTCTTTCTTAATGCTTTTGGCTAAATAAACTAGTTCAACCCTAAAAATTTTTTCTCCATACTTGTTTGATAGAAGTTTAAAATAAGGTTCTGCTGAATAATTATACCGAAAATCTTTAGCCTTAGTATATCCTCCTTTCCCACTTTTGAATATATTCTTACCATAATAAGGATATAGTTGACCATTAGGAATAGAAACTAATTTAAGTGCTTTTATATTTGGTTTAGCATGTTCATGAATTATTTGAACAATGTAAGTTAAACACGGTTTCTCTTCTTTTGTAAAGGAAACTTGATAATACTGTGGAAGATTCGGTATAAAAATTTTGTTTACTTGATAAGAAGTTTGATTAACCCCAATGTTAATTTTACCTTTATAGTCTGATGGATTGTCTATCAAAGCTGTTTTAATTTCAATATGTATAAAACAATCTGGAAGTTCAAACATTAAATCTGAACCAATAGGTGCAGAATTAGGGAATTGAAAAATTGGAGCAAAAAAATGATGAAAAATTCTTTCCGCACCTGTATCTAAATCAGACGCTTTATGTCCTTTTCTTGCTGTTTTTATAAAATTATTATACCAGTCATTCAAAATTTTTATTCGAGAGTTTAATCCATCAATTAAAGCATTTAAATCCTGTTTTAATTTTATTAAAATAAATTCAAAATATTGCCTTTCTTTTTTTTCAAGTTCAAGATCACTTAACATAGACCACCTCTTTAACATCTTTACATCTTTTTTTAATAATATCTATGTATATTGGGACAAGTTCTATCAAAATTGCTTTCCTTCCCATTTCTTGTGCTACCTTCCCTGTTGTCCCTGAACCGGCAAAAGGGTCCAAAACCACCCCTCCCTCAGGACAACCTGCTTCAATACACCTCTTAACAAGTTCTTCTGGAAAAGTTGCAAAATGTGCCTCGGGAAATGGTTGAAGTTGTATACTCCAAACATCTCCAGGATTTTTACCTTTAGGATGCGCTTTAACAGTTTGAAGTACTAAATGAGTTTCAGTAACCCATCTATCATAAATATCATCAAACCCAAGAATTTTTTTTAACTTAAACCAATCATCAGGCAAAGGAATTGACCCTCCTTTCCCCCATCTTCCTGTATCTTTTCTGAACCAGTGACTTGCTGTATCTTCATACCCCAAAAACTCGTCAATTTCTTTTATAGAAATATTTCTTTTATCTTTCCAAAATCTGAGATAATCAGCAATTATCGACTGAAAAATTTTATATCTTCGTTGTAAAACTAAGTATTCTCCAAAAAGTGATTTTCTTGCACCAGGGGATGCACCTCTATTTTCTGGACTCAATTTGAATTTACCTTTATACACTTTTTCCTTTCTACAAGAAAATACTGAAGTAAGCAACAATGAAGATTTAATCTCTTCTTTGTTATCAAAATTTACCTCGGGAGGTAAAATTGGTTTTGGAAATCTTTTACAATTTTGATGTGTATCTATATCTATTTCAGTTTTTATAATCCTGCCACAATCTGGACAAAATAGCTCAACAGGAATTTGAGATTCTTTATCAAAATCTTGGACAATTTCAATAGTACTTCTTCCATCTTCCCACTCTATCAAAGCTAATATATTGTTTTCAGAATTTTTAAAAATTTTACATATATACCCCTTAACTGCCATTTTGTTTTTTACTAATGAGTCCTTTACTTCTAGGCCCAAAATATCTTCAGGTTTTTTATTATTCATAAAATTCTTAGTTGGTAATCTTAAATTATCTATCGAAAAATAATACTTGTATTTACTTTCTTTTTTAACAAATAAAAATACAGGTTCATAAACATTAGAAAATCTATTGTCTAACGAAGACGGCATAGCGTTTGGTTTGTACCAAATAATTTTATTTAATAAAGCCCACCCATTTTTTTGAAGTTCTAAGGCTAAGAGTTCTGGGATAAGTAACAACTCTTTTTCTTGGTATTTATATCCTATATTTAAAAAAAATGTTCCTGTAGATTTTAAAACTCTCTTTAATTCGTTAAACACACAAAGCAAGTTTTTTATATATTCTTCATAAGTATCTTCTTGTCCAATCTGACGAGGATCTTTATAATCTCGTTGTTTCCAATAAGGAGGACTTGTAACAACACAATCTATGCTATTATCAGGTAATAATTTAAGACATTTGTTCACATCCCCAATATAAACAATAACATCACCCAAATTTTTTAGTTCTAAATTATTATTTTCTTCTTGCAACAATGTTAATAATTGTTCTTTAACGGTCATGGTTTGTGAAAACGATTTTTTATATTCTCCAACTTTTTTATATCTTTTTCTCATAAATATACAGTATCACAATATATTAAGTTTTAAATTTTTCTATTACATTAACTTATTTTTATTTTTACAAACTTTAGTTTACCTATTTGTATTAAAATTTCGTTTTGGTTTTCAATATCAAGAACAGCATTTATATCTTCAACTTTTTTTGAATCAAGTTTTATCCCACCTTGAGAGAGCAACCTTTTTGCTTCACTTTTTGACGAAACTAATTTTTGGTCAGAAATAAAATCTACTAAATTATATTTTCCTTTTTTAACAAAAATAACAGGTATATCAGTCGGCAGTTCTTTTTTTGAAAACACACGTTCAAACTCTTCTTTTTCTTTTTTTGCAACTTCTTCACCATAGTATTGTTTTACTATAAGATATGCTAAATACATCTTTGCATCACGCGGGGTTGTATCTATCATCTCTTTAACTTTATCCATATCTTCATCTGTTAACAACTCAAAGTATTTCAACATAATGTTGTCTGGGACAGACATAATTTTACCAAACATATCTTTTGATGTATCATTTAAAGCAATATAGTTTTTATACGATTTTGACATTTTTTTGACACCATCAGTTCCTTCTAAAAGTGGCATAGTAATTACCACTTGTGGTTCAAGACCAGCATCTTTTTGTAGTTCACGACCAACAATAAGGTTAAACTTTTGGTCGTTTCCACCGAGTTCTACATCTGCTTTTATTGCAACAGAATCATATCCTTGTAGTAAAGGATATATAAACTCAAGTATAGTTATCGGTTGGTTGTTTTTGTATCTTAAAGAAAAATCGTCTCGTTCAAGCATACGTGCAACAGTATATTTTGAACAAAGTTTTAAAAGTCCATCAATACCTAATGGATAAAGCCATTGACTGTTGTAAACAACTTCTGTTTTATCTTTATCTAAAATTTTGAACACTTGTTGAGTATATGTTTTTGCATTAGCAAGTATCTCTTCTTCTGAAAGCATAGGACGAGTTGTATCTCTGCCAGAAGGATCTCCAATACGTGCTGTAAAATCTCCAATGATAAAAACAACTTTGTGGCCAAAATCTTGAAACTGTCTAAGTTTACGTAAAATTACAGTATGTCCTAAATGTAAATCTGGAGCAGTTGGGTCTACACCGAGTTTTACAACAAGTTGTTTCTTTTTTTCTAACTTTTGTTTTAATTCTTCAACAGAAACTATGTCTGACACACCTCTAAGTAATACTTTCAGTTGTTGTTCTATATTCATAGTCATACAAATCCAATCCTTCTTTTTATTTTTTCTTTTGTAGATTGAATCATCAATTCTTTTATAGCTTGGAAAAGTGTGGTTATTTCTTTATCATGTTTAGATAGTTTGTGTTCAAGTTCTTCAAGTTTTTTTGCAAGTTCTTTGTTTAAAGAAACCATTTCTCTTAATTTTACAAATGCTCTCATAATTGCAATATTAACTCTTATTGCTATTTCACTATTTAATACAGAAGATAACATTGCAACACCTTGTTCTGTGAATGCGTATGGTAAATATTTAATATGTTTCCCACGACCTTCTGTTTTTAAGATCACATTTTGTGATTTTAAAACTTCAACTTCATCCCAGGTCAACTGAAACATAAAATCTTGTGGAAACCTTTTTATATTTCTCTTAACCGCTTGAACTAAAACTCTTGTTTCAACACCATAAAGTTCTGCTAAATGAAAACTCAGCATAACTCTCTGTCCTCTTATAAGAAAAATTCTTTGATGAATGTATTCTACAGGAATAATTTCTTGTTTCATTGATTAGTTGTTGCTTCGCTTTCATTATATCTCATTCACAAAATTATCCTTTTATCACAGCAAGCGGTTTTAATCTTGCAACTTTTCTTGAAATACCTGATTGATGACAAATTTCTACTACTTCATCAACATTTTTATACGCCTGTGGTGCTTCTTCAGCAAGTGTTTTCCAAGAATCTGATTTCACTAAAATACCTTTTTCTCTAAGTTCTTTTGCTAACTCTTCCCCACGGACTGATTTTAATATCGCAGACCTTGAGGAAACCCTTCCTGCTCCGTGACAAGTTGAACCCCAGGTTTCTTCAACTGCTTTTTCAGTCCCTACTAAAACATAACTTGCAGTACCCATTGAACCTGGTACTAACACAGGTTGACCTAAATCTTTGTATGCTTGTGGTATACCAGGAAATCCTTTTGGAAATGCACGTGTTGCACCTTTTCTATGTACAACATATTTTTTACCATTATATTCTTCAAACTTACCAATGTTATGTGCAACATCATAAATTTGTTCAAGCCCTATTTCTTTTGCTGATTTGTTTAAGACATGCATAATTGTCTCTCTTACCCAATGTGTAATAATTTGTCTGTTAGCCCAGGCATAGTTTGCTGCAGCAGCCATTGCTTGAAAATATCTTTTTCCTTCAGATGAATCAATCGGTGCGCAGACAAGTTGTCTATCAGGTAGCCATATACCATATTTTTGTACTGCTTGTTGTAAATACCTAATATAATCATCACAGATCTGATAGCCTAACCCACGAGAACCTGTGTGTACTAAAACAGTAACTTGGTCTTTAAACAAACCAAATACTTTTGCTACATTTTCGTCATAAATTTGTTCAACATATTGAACCTCTAAGAAATGATTTCCAGCACCAAGTGTACCAAGTTGTTCTCTACCACGTTCAAGTGCTCTTTCTGATACAACCTCAGGGTTTGCTTCTTCCATACAACCATTTTCTTCAGTAAACTCAAGATCTTCTTTTGAACCAAACCCGTGTTGTAAAGCCCATTTTGCTCCTTTTTTCAAAACTTCTTTTACTTCATCAATTGACAATCTTAACTTTCCAGTAGAGCCAACACCAGAAGGAACATTGTTAAACAAAGCATAGATAAGTTTTTCTAAATATGGTTTTATCTCTTCTTTTGTTAAATTTGTCCTAAGCAAACGCACACCACAATTTATATCATACCCAATACCTCCAGGAGAGATCACACCATCAGAAACTCTGAACGCAGCAACACCGCCTATCGGAAAACCATAACCCCAATGTACATCCGGCATAGCTAAGGATGCTTTCTCTATCCCAGGCAGTGTCGCAACATTTTCTACTTGTTGTACAGCTTTGTCTTCAATAACTTTTTTAATAGTATGTTCATTAGCATAAATTATTCCTGGAACATTCATCTTAACAGTTTTTTCTACCATATATCTGTAATCATCTAATTTTTTTAAGTTCATAGATGCTACCTCAAAATAACTAAACTTCCTTTTTTTATTGTATTGTTTTTAAACTTAATTTTAAACAAATAAACTCCATTATTTAAATTTTTTTGCAGAATTTTTGTCTAACATATATTCAGTTTTCAACACTAACTTTCCTTTAGGATCAAAAATCTCAACTAATTCTATCTCCTCAGGAGTACCAAAAATTACTTCGTCATTTGCAGAATTATCATCTAAAGAAAGAATATATTTTTCTTTTGCTTCAAGTTTTGTATAAATTTTGTTAAAATTTGCTATAATTATTATGTCAGAATCTATAACTATACTAATAGAATTTTCTGTAGTATTTATATCTCCGCTCCAACTATTAAACACATATCCACTATTCGCTACTGCTGTCAAAGTCACTGTTGTCCCCGCTACATACACTCCTCCAGATGGATTTAGTGTTATACTGCCTGCTCCAGATGGATTAATGTTAACTGTCAGTGTATATTCCTGTGGAGGCATTGTTGTAGTTGATTGTTGGACAAAATTTGCTGTTATTGTTTTACTTGAATCCATCTCTATCGTTGTTGGGTTTTGATCTTCTGTTATATCACCACTCCATCTATCAAATACCCAACCAGTGTTTGCTTGTGCAAAAAGTTGTACTTCTGTACCTTCAGTATAAACACCACCTGGCGGTGTAAGTGTTACTGTTCCAGAATTTTGTGGTGAAACATTTATGTTTAGTTTATACGTTGTTGTACTACTTGAACTACTACCACCATTTTCTTCAGGTATATACTCACCAGTTTGATATCTTATTTTTGCTGGTATTATACCGTTTTGTATATCAAACCCTATAGATGGCCAAGACATATCTTGTGGATAAAAACTTGGTTTTGAAAGTTTATAATATGAAACAGGTAAGTTTCTGTCAGAAATTTTAGGGGCATATTGTATTGTCCCTTTTATGTTATTACCATGAATAACCAAAGTTGTACTATCAACAGTTGAATCATATATAATACCTACACTACTTGTTGTTGCAATTTCGTTTGCAATAATGTTTTGATAATTAGAATGATCCATAACTTCTATTCCTTCAGATTCAACTCTGTTTCTAAAAAGTGTATTCCCAGGACCTGTAGGTCCCCAATAGTCAGAAAAATCTACTTCTTGGACAATGTTACCTTCAAACAAGTTCATAAAAGGATAATGTCCATGTAAAGAAATATCGCATGGTGTCCAATTACCACCTTCGTCTTGAAAAGGTTCTATTGAATAGTTGTATCCAAAAACATTCCCATTTGCACCAATATGTACCATCATAGAATGACGAAGACGTTTAAATATATTGTTTTCTACTAAACAATTTGTAACATGAAATCCTAACTCAACACCATACCCATGCCCACCACCATCATGACGATAAGAATCTTCAAAATAACATTCTCTTACTTCTAAATTTAAACACGATGTTGCACTAACATGCGATTTTACTGTCATATAACTTGCAACTCTTCTTACCCAACAATTTGTTGCGTTTTTAAAATAAAAAGTGTTACTATCAACATTATTTTTTCTTTCAACATAAAAATCTTCAAATCCTACATTAGTTATCAAATTGTTTCTTCTTACCTGTGGATGAAGAGCTTCTCTAAAACTTATATTTAAAGGAGGATCAATTATTAAAGTGTTTCCTTCTATACCTACAACTCTAAAAAACTGTCCTACAGCATATTGTGCCCAGGACTGGTTCCATTGTGATCGTGTATACATTATATTAGGATCATTATCTTGTTGTATCTCAGCAATATCACCAACTTTAAATTGTGAAACATCAGAAACTACAATTTGTGTAGAACCTTTTTGATAACTACTTATCACATCAACCCAACTTCCTCGTCTATATGTTACAATTTCAAAACAATCACCAGATGATTGTTGAAAATAAATCTTTGTCTTTTTATACCCCTCACCTTTTAACACTACGCCATCACAATCTTGAAACGAAAGTTTTGATTTTATTAAATACTCTCCTTCTGGAACATACACTACTGCGATTGTATTATTATTTTTAGCATAAGTTTTTGCAGCAGCAATTGCTGACGAAAACGCAGTATAATCGTCATCAACACCATTAGCTTTTGCACCATAATCTTTGATATTAAAATACTTGTATGTTTGTGAACTTATAACAGGAATACTGCTACCGCCATTGTAGCCAGCTTTAGTCCAATCAATATGACGGTCATCATCTAAAATTTCACTAAAAGAAAGTTTTGTCATTATAATAGATGCTATAACAAAAATAAAAATTTTTTCATCTTTTTTCGCACTTGATATATTCTAAAATTTCTGAATTTCAAAAAATACCAAAATTAAAGATAGATTTCAACATCTCTTGCATTTGAGAAATTTTTATTGTAATTAAAAAAAGCTATGAAAGAATTACCAAAAGCTTATAACCCAAAAGATGTTGAAAAAGAAATTTTAAATTTTTGGTTAGAAAAAAAGTTGTATCACGCTGAAATTGACAATTCTAAAAAACCATTTGTTATTGTAATTCCCCCACCGAATATAACTGGCGCTCTTCATATGGGCCATGCGTTAAATAATACTCTTCAAGATGTTATTATTCGTGTTGCAAAAATGAAATGGTTTAATGCATTATGGGTACCTGGGACTGACCACGGTGGTATTGCTACACAAAATGTTGTAGAACGACTTTTACTTAAACAAGGTAAAACAAAACATGATTTAGGTAGAGAAAAATTTTTAGAATTTATGTGGACCTGGAGAAAAGAAACTGGTGATACAATACTTCATCAACTTAAATACTTAGGTTGTCTTTGTGATTGGGAAAGAACACGATTTACAATGGACGAAGTTTGTTCAAAAGCTGTATACAAAGCATTCAAAACCCTGTTTGAACAAGGGTATATTTATCGTGGTGAACGAATTGTAAACTGGTGTCCAAGATGTCAAACTGCACTTGCTGATATTGAAGTTGAATACAAAGAAGAAAAATCTTATCTTTGGTATATAAAATATCCTTTTAAAAACAAAGAAGGTTCAATCACAGTAGCAACAGTACGTCCTGAAACAATGCTCGGTGATACTGCAGTTGCTGTAAATCCTAAGGATGAAAGATATAAAAATCTAATTGGAGAAGAAGTTGTCTTACCTTTGATGAACAGAGTTATAAAAATTATTGCTGACGATGTTGTTGAACCAGAATTTGGCACAGGTGCTGTAAAAGTCACACCTGCTCATGACCCAGCTGATTT
>Ga0308394_1000138_pt1 | contig 41284 bp, 38 predicted proteins | sample Hotspr2Sampleme2_FD_202366 | JGI IMG/M metagenome (GOLD analysis project Ga0308394, IMG submission 202366) | Hot spring phototrophic mat microbial communities from Mushroom Spring, Yellowstone National Park, Wyoming, United States - 20050701_me2 ...
CTGTCAAAGCTATAAATTCTATATTAGCAGTTAAGAAAAGGTTAGGATATGAGAAATTTAATAGTTGTATAAAATGTGGAAGGTGTGTAGATGTTTGTCCAATGGAACTTGAACCGTTAGAATTTGTTTTTTCTTATCAAACAAATAATTTTTCAGAACTTGAAAAATTAGGTATTAAAAAATGTATTGAGTGTAGTTGTTGCGAATATATTTGTTCTTCAAAAATACCTATTGTGGAAATGATTAAAAGTTTGAAACAAAAATGTTGATGAGCGGATGTGTGAATGTAAATAGGTAGCCGCAGGCTTTAGCCTGCGCAGAATAATAGTAGGAAAGTAGAAAGTAGTAAGGTGTTAGGTATTTGTAGGGCACGGCTTTAGCCGTGCAAAATTACAAAATAAATTAACCTGCAAGTAACGGTGTTGGGCTATAGATTGTATTATTCATTTTATTGTTTATATAGGTATATTTCAAATGTTTGGTTTAAAAATAAAAAGACAAGAAGTTTTGGATTTAATAAACAAAGAAAAATTTTTTGTTTTTATTTGTGAAGGATGTAATGAAGTGAGTTTTATAAGAGATGAGATTTTAAGTTTTGTTAAAAGTTTGCCTAAAGAAAATATTTTATACTTTGAAGTTGTAGATTATTTATGTAATCCTGATTTTGTCAATTTATATATTAAGACATTTGATAAAAAAATAAAAGTTGCTGACTCTATTTTAGTTTTTTCTTGTGGTATCGGTATATCAACAATTGCTAAAAGTATAAATAAAAAAGTTTATACAGGTTGTGATACTTTTTATATACCAGGATATAAAGGTGTAAATGTTCCGTATAATGGAAAGTTTGACTGTGCGTTATGTGGAGAATGTTATTTAAACTATACTGCTAATATCTGTCCTATAACTTCTTGTTCAAAGTCATTACTTAACGGACCTTGTGGTGGTGCAAAAAATGGTAAGTGCGAAGTAGATAGAGAAAAAGATTGTGGCTGGGAAAAAATTTTTGAAAGATTAAAACAATTCGGAAAACTTAATGAGACAAAAGAAAAAGTTTTTGTTAGAAATTATGGAAAATAAATAAAGCTTATGAAACTAAAAGATTTGTTTCAAAAAAAATTTGTTATAACTTCAGAGATAGGTCCACCAAAAGGTTGGCGAGTACAACATTTGATTGAAGAAGTAAAAAAATATCTAAAAGATAAAGTTGATGCAATAAATGTTACTGATAACCAATCTTCAGTGATGCGGTTTGGTTCATTAGGTATGTGCATTTTACTTAAACAAAATGGTTTTGAACCTATATATCAAGTAACTTGTAGGGATAGAAACAGGATAGCATTACAGTCAGATATATTAACTGCAGCTGCGTTTGGTATTGAAAATCTTCTTTTGTTAACAGGAGATCATACTGTTTTAGGTGACCACAAAGATGCAAAACCTGTATTTGATTTAGATTCGGTCTCTTTAATTTATACTGTGAAAAGGTTAATGGAAGGATATGATCTTGCTGGAAATAAACTTGAAGGAGAACCACCAAGTTTTTGTATAGGTGCAGTTGTTTCAACAGAAGCAGAACCGTTAGAACCACAACTTTTTAAAATGGAGAAAAAAATTTTAGCAGGTGCAGAATTTTTTCAAACACAACTTGTTTTTAATCCTGAAAAATTTATAAAATTTATAGATATTGTAAGAAAAAATTTCGGTAAAATACCAATACTTGCTGGTATAACAATACTTAAATCTGTTAATATGGCAAAATATATGAACGAAAATGTTGCAGGAGTAAATGTGCCAGAACATTTGATTGAAGAATTAAAAAGAGATGATAAGAAAACAAAATCAGGACAAACCGGTATTGAAATTTCTGCAAAAATTATAAAGGAGATAAAAAATTATTGTGAAGGTATTCATATTATGCCCTTAGGTTGGCATCATAAAATAGGAGATTTGTTATCCTTAGCAGGTTTATAAAGAAAATTAAATTTTTGTTATTTTTGCAACTTTTAAGATAATGTAAAGGAGGCGATATTATGAGTAACAATTTAGATTTCATTTTTTATCCAAAAACAATAGCAGTTGTAGGTGCATCACATGTTGAACAAAAAATAGGTTATGTAATATTTAAGAATTTATTAGACAATTATAAAAATGGGAAAGTATATCCCGTAAATCCAAACAGGAAAGAAATATTAGGTCAAAAATGTTATCCATCAGTAAAAGATATAACTGAAGATTCTATAGATTTAGTTGTAGTTACAATTCCTGCAAAAGAAGTTCCAAAAATTATTTCAGATTGTGCTGTTTCTAATGTAAAATCTGTTTTGATAATCTCTGCTGGTTTTAAAGAAATAGGTTCTGAAGGAGCAAATTTAGAAAAAGAAGTTATAGAGTTAGCAAGAAAAGCAAACATAAGGGTCATAGGACCTAATTGTTTAGGAATAATAAATACCTCTAACAAACTCAATGCTTCATTCGCACCTGAAATGCCGCCTTATGGTCGTGTTTCATTTCTTTCCCAGTCAGGAGCGTTGGGTGATGCAGTTATAGATTGGTCAATAGAAGCAAATTTCGGTATTGGTAAGTTTGTAAGTTTAGGAAATAAAGCAGATTTAAACGAGACAGATTTTTTGGAATATTTGGGAGAAGATCCGGAAACGGATATTATCTTAGGATACATAGAAGATATAAGAGATGGAAAAAAATTTATAGATGTTGCATCAAAAGTTGCAAAGAAAAAACCTGTAATAATAATAAAAGGTGGAGTTACAGAAACAGGTGCAAAAGCTGCTGCTTCACATACAGGAGCGTTATCATCTTCAGAGCTTGCATTTAATACTGCTTTTAAAAAAGCAGGAATAATAAAAGCAGAAGGTATCAGAGAACTTTTTGAAGTAACAGAGATTTTTAAAGTAAAAAATTTGCCAAAAGGAAAAAGTTTACTTATAATTACAAATGCCGGTGGAGCAGGAATACTTGCGGCAGATGCAGCTGATAAACTTGGGATAAAATTGACTAATATGTCTGAAGAGTCTATTGATAAAATAAAAGATAAACTTCCTCCGAGTGCATCTTTACACAATCCTTTAGATATAATTGGTGATGCTACTTCTCAAAGATATGAAGTTGCAATACAACAAGCTATAGAAGATAATATTGTAGAAGGTATTTGTGTTTTGCTCGCACCACAAGCAGTAACAGATGTGGAAAATGTTGCAAGGGTTATTATTGAAAAATCTAAAATTGCTAATAAACCAATTTTTGCTTGTTTTATAGGAGGAGAGAAAGTAAAATGTGGAATTAAACTTTTAAAAGAAGCAGATATTTCTTGTTATATTGATCCGTCTGTGGCAGTCTATTCCTATAAGAAATTAATAGAATTTGTTGAAAATAAGAATAAGAAAGAAACAAAATTTGAAATACACATTCCTGAAGAAAACAAAAAGAGAGCGAAATATATAATAGAAAACGCGAAAGAAAAAAATGTTAATGTTTTAGAACCTGAAAATGTAGTGGAAATTCTTACAGCTTATGGTTTTAATTTTCCTAAAAAAGATACAGCTACAACTCCACAACAAGCTGTTGAAATAGCAAACAAAATTGGTTATCCTGTTGTAATGAAAATTAACTCGCCTGATGTTATTCATAAATCAGACATAGGAGCTGTTAAGTTAAACTTAAAAGATGAAAAAGAAGTTCTTAGTGCATTTGATGAAATATTATTTAATGTAAAAAAACACATGCCTGGTGCAAATATAAAAGGAATAGATATTTATGAGATGGTTATAGATAGAAAAGAAATAATTTTAGGTGTAAGTTATGAATCAAGTTTTGGTCATATGTTGATGTTTGGTTTAGGTGGAATTTATGTTGAAGTGTTAAAAGATGTTTCTTTTGGGATTGTACCGATAAAAAGTAAAGAAGAAGCGTATGAGATGATTTATGAAACAAAAGGAGCAAAAATTTTAGATGGAATAAGAGGTGAAAAACCTTATGATAAAGAAGATGTAGTGGATAAAATTTTAAAGCTTTCAAAATTAGTTGAGGACTTTCCAGAGATAAAAGAAATAGATATTAATCCATACGCTGTAAAACATAAAGGTGGGGTAGTATTGGATGCAAGAATTATAATTAGTTAATTAGGAGGACATATGGGAGGGATAACATTAGAAGATGTTGTAATTTTATCAGCTCATGGTGCAAAAAAAATTGTTTCAGAAGCAGAAGAATTATTAAAAAAGGCAATTTCAGAAAATGGTGAAAATCAAAAAATTTCATTTCCAGATACTGCTTATTTCTTACCATTAAGTTATGCTTTATTAGGTTTTGAAATAAAAACACTAAAAGATATTTATTTATCATTAAATACTGCAATTTCAATTATAAATAAAAAACAATCTGAGCCTCTAAAGTATGTTCTTGACAATGGTGTTGCTACACTTTTAGCAGAAGAAATTATTACAGCAATACGATATCTTTACAACCAGGAGCCGCAACCTGATTGTGAAGGATTTTTTTCTGACACAATACTGAGAACCTTAGGGATACAATTAGTTGATGGAAGATTATCAGGTTTCGCAGCGATACTTGGTGCTGCTCCTGACAACAAAACTGCAGTAGAGATAGTTAGAGAATTGCAAAAAAGACAGATATTAGTTTTTTAGGTTCGTCAGTAAACGGTAAATCAATAATTGACCAACTAAAGCAAGAAAACGTTGAGATGGGGTAGGAAACATATGTTGTCCCTTATGGAAGAGATACAATTTCTTTAATATACCCATTAAATTGGGCAATTAGAGCAGCGTTAACTTTTGGAGGTATAAAACCAGGTGATACTGAACAAATAATAAAATATTGTAAAGAAAGGATATTCGCGTTTGCAATTGCTTTAGGAGCGTTAGATGAAGAAAAATTAGCGACAGGTGCTGGTGCAATAAATGTGGGTATTCCTATTATTGCTGATACTGATATTCCAGAGATTCCACAAGCTTTAGTTAAACAACTTGACCATAAAAAAATTGTTCAGAAAGCAGTTGATGTAAGAGGATTAAAAGTTAGAGTAAGAGAGGTTGATATACCTGTACCTTTTTCTTCAGCGTTTGAAGGTGAACGTGTAAGAAAAGAACAAACTTTTGTAGAGTTTGGGTCAAAATATTCAAAATCGTTTGAGTTGTTAATAACAAAAAATTTAGATGAAGTTGAAGATGGTAAAATTGAACTAATAGGTCCTGATATAGACCAAATGGGATACACACTTGATTCTCCAGAACTACCTTTTGCAATGCCGTTAGGTATAATTGTAGAAGTTGCAGGTAAAAAAATGCAGAAAGATTATGAATCTATTGTTGAACGACAGATTCATCATTATTTAAACTTTGCAATGGGTATTTTTCATATGGGACAAAGAGATCAAAACTGGATAAGAATATCAAAACAAGCGTTTAAATCAGGTTTCCGTCTTAAACATTTAGGTAAAATTTTACATTTTGGTCTTCATGAACACTTCCCTGCTTTAATTGACAAACTACAAGTTAAAATTATAACTGAAGAACATAAATTTAACGAATTGTTAAAAGAAGCAAGAAAAATCTATGAAGAACGTGATGAACGTATTGCAGGTCTTACTGACGAAGCTGTTGATACATTCTATTCTTGTACTTTATGCCAAAGCTATGCACCAAACCATGTTTGTGTGATTACACCTGAGAAACTAGGTCTTTGTGGTGCGTATAACTGGTTTGATGGAAAAGTTGCATATGAGATAAATCCTAAGGGTATGAACCAGCCTATACCAAAAGGTAGATGTATTGACCCTATAAAAGGTGAGTGGGAAGGTGTAAACGAGTTTGTATATAAATATTCAAACAGAGCTGTAGAAAGGTTTTGTAATTATTCTATAATGGAATATCCAACAACATCTTGTGGTTGTTTTGAATGTATTATAGCAATAATACCAGAATGTAACGGATTTATGGTAGTAAACCGTTGATATACTGGGATGACACCTGTTGGTATGACATTTTCTACATTAGCAGGTTCTGTTGGTGGTGGTAATCAAACACCTGGGTTTTTAGGCGTAGGTCGACTTTATCTTTTAAGCAAAAAATTTTTAGTTCCTGAAGGTGGACTAAAACGTATTGTTTGGATGACAAAAGAGTTGAAAGAATTTTTAGGTGATAAACTTAAAAAACGGTGTGAAGAAATTGGTGAACCAGATTTAGTAGACAAAATTGCTGATGAAACTATTACAACTGATAGTGCTCAGTTGCTTGAATATCTTACAAAGGTTAACCATCCAGTATTATATTTACCACCATTGTTGTAAATTCTATGGAATATTTAAATAGTACAATTAAAAAATATTTAGATGATTTAGCATCAAACCTACTAGCACCTGGTGGTGGTTCTGCAGCAGCGTTAGTTTCTTGTTTAGGATTAAGTTGTTTATTGATGGTAGCAAATTTTACTGTTGGTAAAAAAGGATACGAATCAGTACAGGAGGAAATAAAAAATATAATTAATAAATTAAATGAATGTAAAAATGAATTAGAGAAGTATATAGATAAAGATGTTCAAGCATATAATGAAGTAATTTCTACTTATAAACTTCCAAAAAATACACAAATAGAGATAGAAAATAGAGATAAAAAAATCCAAAGTGCATTAAAAAATGCTGCTTCTGTTGCATTTGAAATAATGAAGATTTCCCATAACAGTATAGTATATACAGAAAAACTTTTAAAAATAGGAAACAAAAATTTAATAACAGATATTGCCTGTGGAGTTTTATTTTTATTCTCAGGCATACAGTCTGCAAAGTATAATGTAATAATAAATTTAAAAAATTTAAAAGATAGTGATTTCAAACAAAAAATAAAAAAAGAAATAAAAAAAATTATGACAGATACAAAAATAATTTCTAAAAAAATTTTACTTAAGATTAAAATATGAACAAAACAGTTTTTAACCAAATTAAAACTGAAATAATCGCTGGTATAACTACTTTTATGACAATGTCTTATATTCTATTTGTTAACGCACAAATACTTTCTGATTGTGGTATGGACAAAACAGCGGTTATGATGGCAACAGCATTGTCTTCCGCTGTAGCTACCATATTTATGGGACTCTACACAAACTATCCATTTGCCTTAGCGCCAGGTATGGGACTTAATGCATATTTTGCCTATAGTGTATGTAAATCAATGGGATTAAGTTGGGAGGTAGCACTTGGAGCTGTTTTTTTAGACGGTGTATTGTTTTTAATAATTTCAATTTTACCAATAAGAGAAAAAATTTTTAAAGAGATACCTTTATCTATAAAACTAGCAGTAAGCAGTGGTATAGGTTTATTTATTGCATTCATAGGCTTACAACATGCAGGAATAGTTGTGAGTTCAGAATCAACTATGCTACAACTTGGGAATATTAAGTCGGTGTCGGTTATGTTAGCTATAATTGGTTTATTTTTTGCTGGGGTTTTAATGGTAAAAAAATTTAAAGGAGCATTGCTTTATTCTATTTTTTTAATAACAATTTTAGGTATTTTTGTTAAACACCCAGACGGAACTCCAATAACTGTATTACCGACAAAATTGATTGCAATACCATCGTTTGAAATTTTTTCAAAAACATTTTTAAAACTTAAAATTTTAGATTCATTAAGTTTAGGATTAATAACAATTATTTTTACATTCACATTTGTTGATATGTTTGACACAATTGGTACAGTAGTTGGTCTTGCAACGAAACTTAATATTATTCAACCAAATGGTTCTTTCCCAAAAGCTGGTAGAGTTTTAGTTTGTGATGCTGTTGGTACTATTTTTGGTGCATTATGTGGTACATCAACCGTTACAAATTATATAGAAAGTGCAGCAGGTATTTCTGAAGGTGGGAAAACCGGTCTAACTTCAATAGTTGTTGGTATTTTGTTTTTATTATCTTTACTTCTTTGGCCAATTGCAACTTGTATACCAAAAGAAGCGACTGCTCCTGCATTGATAATTGTGGGATATCTAATGATTGAGCCTATTTTAAGAGTCAACTTTTCTGATATTACTGAAGGTTTACCTGCATTTATCACATTAATTCTTATGCCATTAACTTACAGTATAGCAAACGGTTTAATTTTTGGTATTTTAAGTTATGTGGTAATAAAAATTCTTTCAGGTAAAGCCCAACAAGTTTCATTGACAATGTTAATAATCTCTGCAGTGTTTTTAATATATTTTTTGGTAAAGTAATAGTTTATAATACTGCAGAGTTAAACTGGTAAAAGGGGGTGAGAGAAATTTATTTTTAAAAACAAAATAAAATTTTATAAAAAGGAGGGAAGAAATAATATGGAAAATAAAAAAGAGAAAAGAAGACCATTAAGTTTTCTTTTTGTTGAGGAAATAAAATTTTGGTATTTTAAATACATCCTTAGCGCTATTATTATTTCTGTGTTAGTTGTATGGTTAACTATCAATTTGGCTTTATCTCATTCTACAAAATTAATAAAGAGTTTAGCTGTGCATGCACAGCAAACATCTGTTTCTTTGTCTTTAGATACTATAGTTGAAATTTTAAGAAATACACAGATGAGGATAAAAAATTTTCTTATAATAGAGAGTATAATCTTGATAATAATTGGTATAATTGCAAGTTTATACTTTGTTAATAGATTAATTGGTGCAGTAAAAAGGATAAATCGCGAGGTAGATAATATGCTCGTTGGTAATACACCATATCATAGAATAAGTATAAGAAAAAGAGATTACTTACAACCATTCGTTGAAATTATGAATAAACTTATTGATGCACTTATGAAAAAACAATAGATGAAAAAGATAGATTTTTTTTCAGATAAAACTTGTACAATTGTAGCTCTTGTAGTAAATTTTTTATTAATCATATTAAAATTTCTTGCAGGTATTTTTGGCAAAAGCCAAACAATGATTGCTGACTCTTTACATTCTTTGTCTGATGGTGTAGCAACTTTAGTTGTTTACATATCATTAGGTTTTTCTAAAAAACCTCCTGATGAAAAACATCCATATGGTCATGGTAATATTGAAGTTCTTACTGCTATGTTTGTTTCTATTTTGATTTTAATCACAGGATTTTTTTTAGGATATTCTGCTATTCATTCAATAGTACATAAGCATTACAGCAATCAACCAGAAAACATAACTATTTATGCTGCAATTTTGTCAATAATTGTTAAAGAATTACTTTATAGATATACTTATTTTGTTGGTAAGAATTTAAATTCTTCTATGTTAATTGCAAATGCTTATGACCACAGGTCAGATGCATTTTCATCAGTTGGAGCGCTATTAGCTATAATTTCTGCAAAATTAGGTTTAAGAATAATGGATCCTATTGGTAGTATAATTATTTCTTTGTTTATATTTAAAATGGGGGTAGATATTTTAAAAGAAAACACTTCCATAATAATGGATGCATTGCCGTCAAAACAGATGCAAACTTATATAAATACCTTAATAAACAGTGTTGAGGGCGTTAGAGGTTTTTCTGCTACAAAGATACATCCCGTTGGAAGAAATTTTTTTATTGAAGTAGAAATTTTTGTTGATAAAGAATTAACTATAGAAGAAGCGCATAAAATTGCTGAAGAAGTAAAAAATGTTTTAAAAAATTATAATGAACAAATTAAAGATGTAACAATACATATAGAACCTAAATATAAAGGATAAAGATATGCCAGCACAAATTATAGATGGTACAAAAATTGCTCAAAGAATAAAGCAGGAAGTTAAAAGTGAGATAGAAAAAATAAAAAGTAAATTTGGTATATTACCAAAAATTGTTTCAATCATTGTAGGAGAAAATCCATCTACAAAAGTATACATCAATAACCAGTCTAAAATCTGTTCAGAGGTTAATGTAGATATTGAAATATTACAACTTAAAGAAGATATTTCGCAAAAAGAACTTGAGGAAAAAATTGTAAAATTAAACAATGATAATTCCGTAAATGGAATAATGTTAAACCTTCCTTTACCTCAACATTTAAATCCAAGAAAATTACAGAATTTAATTTCTCCTATTAAAGATGTTGAAGGCATTACAGCTGAGAACTTAGGTAAATTGTTTTATGCTGAGACACCATTGATTGTTGCACCTTGTACTGCTTTAGCAATAATTGAATGTTTGAAAGAGACAAAGGTTGATTTAAAAGGTAAAGAAACTGTAGTAGTTGGACATTCTGAAATTGTTGGTAAACCAGCTGTTTTGATGTTACTTTATTCACTTTTAGCTTCTCCTACAGTGACTGTCTGTCATATTGCTACAAAGAATTTAAAAGAACATACAAAAAATGCTGAAGTTTTAATAGTTGCTGTTGGAAAATCAAGTTTGATTACAGAAGATATGGTAAGAGATGGTGTGATAGTTGTTGATGTTGGGATAAATCGGATGAAAGTTCTTGATGAAAATGGTAGAGAAATAATAGATGAAAAAACTGGTAAACCAAAGACAAAGATTGTTGGAGATGTAGATCCAAAAGTTTCAGATAAAGCGTCTTTTTTAACACCTGTCCCTGGTGGAGTTGGTGCTGTTACAAGTTGTATTTTAGCAAAAAATTTGTTGAACTTAGTAAAACTACAATTGAACTTACCAGTTGAAGGATATAAGATTTATTAATATTATGAAGAAAAAAATTTTGAGAATAATAGATGCTAATATAAATCGTGCAACAGAAGGTTTAAGAGTAGTAGAAGAAATCCTTAGGTTTGTATATAAGGATGAAAAAATATATAAAAATTTACGTATTATAAGACACAATATTGTGAAATTATTTCAAAATTTATATCCTGATACAGTTTTTCAGAGAGATAGTAGCATTGACCCTGGAAGATCTACTGAAGAAAAAAAATATAAAAATATAAATGAAATAATAATTTCAAACTTTCACCGTACAACAGAATCATTTCGTGTTTTAGAAGAAATTGCAAAGTTAATTTTGCCAAATGTTGTTAGTGAAGTAAAAAAGTTGAGATATGAAGTTTACGATTTGGAAAAATATGTGATTAAAAAATTTTTGAAATGAAAAAAATAAAAGGTTTATATTGTATATTGCCTGAGTTCTACAATATTGAATATTATTTAAATTTTGTAAAAAAATTGTTGAAGTATAAACCTGATGTTATACAACTAAGAATAAAAAATAAATCAGATAAGTTTTTATACGAAGTAGCATTTAAAATTAAAAAAATTTTGTCAAAAACTAATATTCCTTTCATTATAGATGATAGATTAGATATTGCTTTGTTAGTTAAAGCCGATGGAATTCATGTTGGCCAGGATGACTTATCACCAAAAGAATTGAGAAAAATTTTAAATAAATTAAAATTAAGAAACTTTATCATCGGTTATTCTACACATTCTTTAGAACAAGCTAAAGAAGCGCTGAATCTACCAATAAATTATATCTCTATAGGTCCTGTTTTTGAAACGAATTTAAAACCTGATTACAGGCCTGTTGGTGTTGAAATAGTTAAAGAAGTTAAAAAATTAGTTAATAATAAATTCCCAATAGTAGCAATAGGTGGAATAAATCATAAAAATGTAGAATTACTTAAAGAAGCAAAGCCCGATGCTGTTGCTGTAATAAGCGCTTTAAAAGATCTTGATCTAAGAATAATTAACAAATTAAAATCTATCCATGGATAAACTCACCATTTTAAAACCAAAACAAAACTTCTTTTCAAAACTTTTTCCAACATTATATTTTTATACCAATTTGTTTAAATTTTTTTTATCTGCATATTTTGATTTGATTATAAATAGATTTTCTTGGGAGGATTATGTAAATTATTGTAGAAAGATTTTAGATACAGTAACTAAATGTGGTACAGAAGTTGTTTTAGAGAATCTTGAGGAACTAAAAAATGTAAATTATCCTGTTGTATTTGTAAGCAATCATATGAGTAGTTTAGAGACACTGATATTTGGTTATATTTTGGGGAAATATACAAAATTTACATTTGTTTTAAAAAAAAGTTTGTTATACTATCCAGTTTTTGGAAAGATATTGAAGTTTTTAAAACCAATAGCAGTAAAAAGAAAAAATCCGAAGGAAGATTTTGAAGTTGTTTTAAAGGAAGCAAAGAAATTGTTAAAAGAAAAGGTTTCAATTGTTGTCTTTCCTCAGGCAACCAGAAGTTTAATTATTGATGAAAAAAAATTTAATTCTATTGGAATAAAAATTGCGAAATTTTATAAAATAGGGGTTGTCCCTATTTATGTCAAAACAGATTTTTTGAGTATAGGAAAAATATTTAAAGATATAGGAAAAGTGAATCCAAAGAATAAAGTTTATATTAAAGTGTTTTCATATATCCTGCCAGAAAAAATAAATAAATTCACACATAATGAAATTGTAGATCTGCTAAAAAAAGAAAATCAAAAATTTATTCAATAATTTTTAAATGGCACTTTACTTTTAACTTTTGCTAATATTGAATTCATATAATTATTTTTGGTATAAATTAAATTAATCTTTCAAAGAAGGTAAAATTTTATGACTATAATAGAAAAACTTAAAGTAAAAAAAGAAATTCCTAAGCTACTTGAGAAGATTAGCAAAGAAGAAGGTGTTAGTATAAAAGAACTTATAGAAAATATTATCTCTGGAAAAGTAGTAGTATTAAAGAATGTGAATTCAAAAGTGAAACCTGTTGGTGTTGGAAAAGATTTAAGGACAAAGGTTAATGCTAACATAGGAACATCTCCTGATTTGGTTGATGTAAAATTTGAACTTGAAAAACTTAATGCTGCAATTAAAGCGAAAGCAGATACTATAATGGACCTTTCAACAGGTGGAGATATAGATTATATAAGAAAAATAATCCTTGAAAAATCTCCAATTCCTGTGGGAACTGTGCCAATATATCAAGTTGTTTGCGAAACATTACGGAAAGGAAGAAAGATAAAAGATATTTCAGTTGAACATATTTTTGAGGTGATTGAAAAACAGGCTGAAGATGGAGTAGATTTTATGACTGTTCATTGTGGTGTTACTAAAAAAAATATAGAAATTTTAAAAAATTATAAACGTATTTGTGGAATAGTTAGTCGCGGTGGAGCATTTTTAGCTGAATGGATAGTGATGAATAATAAAGAGAATCCGTTGTATGAATATTTTGATAGATTACTAAAAATAGCAAAAAAATATAATGTAACCTTAAGTTTAGGAGATGGATTACGTCCTGGATGTATTGCTGATGCTAATGATAAAGCACAAAGCGCTGAACTTAAAACTTTAGCAGAACTATCAAAAATAGCAAATAAAGAAAATGTGCAGGTAATGATAGAAGGACCAGGACATATGCCAATTGATACTATAGAAGAACATGTAAAATTAGAAAAAAAACTTACAGGTGACAAACCTTATTATCTTTTAGGTCCACTTGTAACAGATATTGCTGCGGGATATGACCATATTAACTCTGCTATAGGTGCAGCAATTGCTACGAAAGCAGGTGCAGATTTTATCTGTTATGTCACACCTGCTGAACATTTGAGATTGCCAGAACCTGAGGATGTTTATATTGGAGTAATATCTGCAAGAATAGCCGCCCATGCTGCTGATATAGTGAAAAGAAAAAAATATAAAGTTGAAATTTTAGATCTTGAAATTTCAAAAGCAAGAAAAGAACTTAACTGGAAAAAACAACAAAAATATGTTATAGACAAAAATAAGTTTGTTTTAGAAAGAAAAAAAATCTTAAGTAAAACAAAGAAAGTATGTTCAATGTGTGGTTCTTTTTGTGCAATGAGGGAATCAACAAAGATTGGTTTATGAAGATAAAAGTACCTGCAACAACTGCAAATTTAGGTCCAGGGTTTGATTGTTTAGGTGTAGCATTATCTTTGTATAATGAATTTGAAATCAATGTTGTGCAAAATGCTAGATATAAAGTTAGAATAGAAACAGAAGGTGTTGATGTTGATGAAATTCCTAAAGATGAAACAAATTATGTTTTCCAAGCTATTAAAAAAATTTTTGATTTTTGTAAAATAAAAATTCCATCATTAGAAATCTATGTAAAAAACAATATACCATTAAATCGAGGGCTAGGTTCATCCGCAACTGCGTATGTTGCTGGAGTTGTAGCAGGAAATATTTTGTGTGGAGAGTCATTATCTGAATATGAACTTTTGAATTTTGCAGTGCAACTTGAAGGGCACCCGGATAATGTCATACCTGCGATGTTCGGTGGACTATGTGTAAGTAATATAAGTGATAGAAAAATTAAGTTTGTTAAACTTCAGGTTCCAAAAGATTTAGTAGTTTTAGCAATTATTCCTGATAAAAAAATTTCTACAGAAAAAGCAAGGAATATATTACCTAAAAAAATAGAGTTTGAAAAAGCAGTAAAGAATGTATCAAATGTAGCATTGTTGATCTCATCAATTTTGTCTAAAAAATATGAGTTTTTAAAATTTGCAACACAAGATTTTCTGCATCAACCATATAGAAAAAAGCTCATGCCATGGATGGATAAAGTTTTTGAAGTTTGTTTGAAAAACAAAGCGTTGTGTTGTATGTTAAGTGGTTCTGGTTCTACCATCGTTGCATTTTATAAAAATTCAGAACTTAATGAAAATATTTTAGAAAAAATTAGATTTGAAATAGATAAAATTCTGAATTGCGAATATAAAGTTTTAAAATTTCTAAACAAAGGTATTGAGGTGAAATGAAAACTTATGAATGGATTAGTAGCAAAAGTTTATATGATACAAGTAAATCCAGAAACATTGTTGTCGCTACAACAGGTGCTTAGAGGTTCAGCTGCAGATAGTGCAAATTTAATTGTACATTTAGAAGAATTAAAACCCAAACTTTTAAAACTAAAGCGAAGTAGAGAAATAGGAAAGATTGCAGATGTCGTGAAACACAAAAGAAATGAGATCGAATATGTTTGGTTTTATTTGTAAAATATTTATACTTTTTTAAAACGGAAATTTTAAAAATCAATATTATAATTATAAAACCTATGAAATTAATAAGTATAAAAAATTTGACGAAACAACAAATACAAAAAATTTATTCTTTGGTTCCAAAGTATACAACAAAAGAAACAATCCATGAATTAAAAGATAAATACATTGGACTTATATTTGAAAAACCTTCAACAAGGACAAGGATATCTTTTGAGGTTGGTATACAACAATTGGGTGGTGTACCGATAGAACTTGATGAGAAACAACTTCAGATTTCTCGTGGTGAAACAATAAAAGATACTGCTAATATTTTTAATTGTTACTTAGATGGTATAATCTTACGTACTATAAAACATGAGACAATTTTAGAGTTTGCAAAATATTTAAAAATACCAATAATTAATGCCTTAAGTGATAAAGAACATCCATGCCAAATATTGTCAGATATTTATACAATTTTGCAAATTAAGAAGATTGATATAGGACAACTTAATAAAATTAAGTTTGTTTACATAGGTGATGCGAACAATGTTTGTATGTCATTAATATATATTTCTGAGATTTTAGATATTAACTCTTATTTTATTATCCCTAAAAAATATCAACCTAAGGAAAAGTTCAAAGAAAACATAAAAATCACAGATGATATATCATTAGTGAAAGATGCTGATGTGATTTATACAGATGTATGGGTATCAATGGGACAAGAGAAAGAAAAAAAAGAAAGGTTAAAGATTTTTAAACCATATCAAGTAAATTCAAAACTGCTTTCTTTAGCAAAATCTGATTGTATTGCTATGCATTGTTTACCAGCTAATCGTGGACAAGAGATTACTGATGATGTCCTTGATGGAAAGAATTCTGTTGTTATCCAACAAGCAGAAAACCGACTTTATGTTCAAAAATCACTTTTAGTGTTTTTGTTTAACACATTTAAAATAGGGGAAGAAAATTATGATTGAAAAGACTATGTCTAAGAAACAAACAGAACAGATGACTATGTTTGGCACATATGAATTTCCATCGTATGAAGAAATAATGGAAGTTTATGCTAAAGAATTCTCAAAATATGTTCTTCCTAAAGGAGACACTATATTTGGTTTCTGGATGCAAACATTGGCTGATTTGGAGTTTTTAGATTTAGAGCTACAAGGTTTAACTGACGAATATAAAATTGATCCGCTAAATAGAGTAGTTAGCCTTAAAGGTGATGAGGAATTTATAAGGTTAAGAGTGGCACACCTTGAAAAAGTTAAAGGAAAAACAACTCTTTATACCGAATTTGTAGATCAATTTGGTGATACCAATGCCTACGCTTTTCATAATCTTTACCCATACAAAGGGAAGTTTTATCCAAGGGTAGTGAGAACTCTAATTAATGCATTTAAGTTAAACCACGGCTCTCTGCTTTTAGACCCTTTCAACGGTTCTGGAACTACAACACATGAAGCGTCTCTTATGGGTATTAAAAGTGTTGGCATAGATGTTACTCCGATGGGGATAGTTTTATCTGAGTTAAAAAATGATTTACTTTTTATTGACGAACAGAAATTGAACTTTACAACAAACCAATTGCGAGATATTTTGGAGACAATAGAAAATAGAAAATGGCAACATCTCGACCCTTTGATATATAAATTGATGTTAGTGATATATTTCGATACGGTTGACGCTTTTGTTCGGACTTCAAGGTACAACAGAAAAGGGAAGGTAGGTCTTTTTATTGAAAAATTTAACTACATAAGAGATTGTTATAAAAAAACTATGGAAATTAAAGATAAATATGGACTTAAATTTGAACCAGCTCATATCATAGAAGGGGATATACTTGAACTCCAAAAAATGAGTGAGTTTAAAGGAAAATTTGATGCATGCATTACAAGTCCACCTTACTATTTTTCTATAGACTATGTTGGTAAAGATAAAATTGCTTATGATTATTTGGGTACTGATATAAAAAAGATTGAGTCGAAATATCTTGGAATGAAAAATGGAAAGCCAGGGAGTAGTTATAGTGGATTGCCTACTAAAGTTGCTATGTATTATGAGGACTTAAAAGAATCCATAAAGAATATCTATTGGGCATTGAAACCAGGTGGCAAGTTAGCAATAATAATAGGAGATAGCACAGTTAACGGTAAAAAAATCCCTACAACTATGACAACAAAAAAATTTTGTGAAGAGGTGGGATTTAAATTTGAAAAGTTAATATTTAATCCTCTTTTAGGTGCTCGCAATAGAGCAATAAGGGGGGAAAGTGTAATAATTTGTTATAAACCAGAAGGAACATGAAAAGTATGCGACTTAGAAAATTACTAATTTGTGCAGAACCAAAAAATGAAATAGAAGCTGGATTAAAAAGGATGTATTTAAAAAGAGTGCAAGAAATGTTCAAAAGAACCATTAGTATGGAATCAATTTTTAATATTTTTGATGAAGTTTTTCATGGTTTATCACAGGTATCTATTGCAAGTGAAGATCTATATAGTTTTTATGAATCGTTGTTAACAATTACTTCTTATTATCATCATAGTCAGGCAGGAAGAGGAAGTTTAATTGCTAAACTATTAGAACAAATGGGAGAAACAGAGAAAATTGCGTTTGAATTTGTTTTAATGAAACTACCCCAATGGTTAGGACAAAACATCAAATTTGAAGAGTCTGAACTAACAAAACAAAAATTTGACATTGTTAATAAAAGTAAGGATAACCTTGCTTTTTGTGAGTTGAAAATGAAGGTTTATTCTGGTTGTACTGCGGGTAGAGTTGAATTGATGGAAAAGTTTAATAAATTCACAAAGTTGATCATTTGGAATCAATCTTTTAGAAATTGCATTAAGAATGCCGGCATAAGAAATGTTTTTCTTATAGGTGGAGTTTTGTTTGATATTCAAGGAGAACCTGCAACAAAACAAAAAGATGAAGAATGGGGTATCTGTTATAATGGTCTTATAAGAGGTAAAAATGATATAATCAGAACTCTTAAAGATAGAAATATTCAATATATAATTGATGAAGCAAAAGTATCTGAGAAAGCTTTTCTTATAGAATTTGAAATTGACAATATAAAAGTAAACATAACTGCTGTTTATGGAAATGAAGTTATTAAAACTCTTTTTGTTGGGAATCAAAGATATGATATTAGATATTTTAAAAATCAACTGCAAGAAATGTTATATGATGATCTATGGTTGGGACAAATAATTACAATGAGCGAAAGAGCAGTTTTGGACAAAAATTTTAGGAGGAATAAAAACTTAAATAATTATGTGACTTCAATTTTAAGAAATAAAGAAATATTATCAGAGATCAAAAAATTTCAGTTAAATAGAAGTAATAAAATATTAGAAGAAGTTACAAACAAAGTTATTGAGATGGTAAAAAAATATGATGAGAATTTATTAGATATAAGACCAACTCCTGCAGAAATAATAATTAAATCTTCCGGAGAGGATTACAATATAAAGGATTATATTGCTGATATAATTCAATTTTTATCTTGCGAAGAAATTATTAGCGCTTTTTTATAGTAGATGATAATTAATAAAGATAAGCTGGGAAGGAGCACTTTATGGAACAAAAAAAAGAGACAACACAACAGATACAGATTGAGATTGATGATTTAACAGCACAAGGTGTTTATTCAAACCTTGCTGTAATAAGTCATTCAAAAGAAGAGTTTATTATTGACTTTATATTTATTCAGCCACAAGTACCTAAAGCAAAAGTTCGTGCAAGGGTTATCACTTCGCCACAACATATAAAAAGGTTTTTACTTGCCTTACAAGATAATATAAAAAAATACGAAGAAAAATTTGGAGAGATAAAAATTGAGCCAAAGGAGGAACAACCAAAGATTGGATTTATACATTGAGTTATGAAAATATCTGTTATATCAATTGGGACAGAGTTATTAAAAGATAAAATTAATACTAATCTATTATATATATCAAAGAAGATAAATTCTTTGGGATTGAAAATTGTGTTTTCTTCTACTGTTCCAGATGATTTAGAAACTTTAAAAGAAGTTTTGAAGTACCATCTTGATGTATCAGATGTAATTATTGCCACTGGTGGGTTAGGACCTACAATAGATGATGTTACAAAAGATTGTGTAGCCAAGTTGTTAGATAGAAAACTTGTTTTTGTTCGTGAAGTATATGAAAATATAGTAAGATATTTCATTGAAAAAAATCAAGAAATGCCACAACTTGCTGAAAAACAAGCATATATTATTGATGGTGCAGAGATTTTGTTTAATAAAATTGGACATGCTCCTGGGCAAAAGATTGTTATTAAGAAAGATAAAAAAGAAAAGATACTGTATCTTATCCCAGGACCTCCAAGAGAGTTACAGCCGATGTTTGACGAGTATGTCTTTAAAGATTTAAAAAAATTTCAAACAAAAATATACAAAGAAAAAATTTTTCATATATGTAACATTCCAGAATCAAAAATTGAAGAGATTATAAAACCTGTGCTTGAAACAGAACAAAAATACTCTTCTGAGATAGAATTTTCAATTTTACCTCATCTTAATATAGTTGATATTAAAGTTGCTGTTTATGGACAAGATGAACTTAGAGTTGATGAAGAAATTACTTTAATAAAAAATCATATTTATGAATGTTTTAAAAATGCTGGTTTGCCAAATGCTATTTATGCTGAAGATAATCAAACTTTAGAACAAATTGTAGGTATTTTATTAGGTAAACATAAAAAAACACTTGCAGTTGCAGAATCTTGCACTGGTGGACTTTTAGCAAACAAAATCACAAACATCCCTGGCAGTTCTTTTTATTTCTTAGGTGGTTGCATTGTGTATTCAAATTTTCTTAAAGAAAAAATTTTAGGTGTTAAAAAAGAAACTTTAGAAACCTATGGTGCTGTTTCAGAACAAACTGTTAAAGAAATGTGTGTTGGTTTAAAAAACCTTATTGGTGCAGATTATTGTATATCAATCTCAGGTATAGCAGGACCAACTGGTGGGACAAAAGAAAAACCTGTAGGTACAGTTTGGATTTGTGTTTATGATGGTAAAGAATTTTTAACACATTGTTTCAGATTTTTAGGTACAAGGTTAGAAGTTAAAGAACAATCAGTAAATTCTGCGTTGGAGACGTTAAGACAAAAATTACTTAAGGATTTAAAATGAGAACATTTATCGCAGTTGAATTACAAAAAGATATTGTTGAGGCAGTGGATAGATTTTTGACAAAAACGACCCAAGAGATAAAAAACAATAAAATTTCTTGGGTTAAAAAAGAGAATTTGCATATAACAATAAAGTTCTTAGGTGAGATAGAAGAAGAACAACTTGAAACTATAAATAAAGTTTTATCTGAAATATCAAAAAGTATAAAAAGTTTTGAAGTTGAGATAAAAGAGATAGGTGTTTTTCCAAATTTGAACTATCCTCGTGTAGTATGGATAGGAGTGAAAGATGAAGCAAACAATTTAGTATCTCTTGCAAATTTAGTAGAAGAAAAACTTGCTAAATTTGGTTTTCAGAAAGAAGATAAAGAATTTACTGCGCATCTTACCATAGGCAGAGTTAAAAAACTGAATAATTTAAACGAAATAAAAACATATGTAGAAAAATACAAAAGTATTGAGTTTGGTAAAAGTAAGATTGACAGTATCACATTTTTTCAAAGTATTCTCAAACCAGAAGGTCCTGAATATAAAGTTATTGAAAAGTTTTCTTTAAATGATGATATGTAGTTTATAACACTAAAATTAAATTTTAAAAATAATTTATTCAATAGTTGTTTGAGTAGATTTTTCTAATTTATAATTTTGAGGAGTAAATTTTGTCATTTCTTCAATAACTTCTAAAGTATACTTACATTTTGGGTCCCATAAAAGCCAATCAAAAATTCCGTTGTCATAACATGCTTTAATCTGTGCTTTAACTTCTTGTGGACCATATTTATATCCTAATGAAAAATCTTGTAAATAAGGACGAAGTTTGTGATAATTCTCACCTAAAAGTTTTTTTGCATCAGAGACTGTTCTGAACACAGTTTGATACGGTTCTTTATTAGGATCAGGGATACCATATTCACCTTTTCTATAATGTGAAGGATACATCATTGGAGAAATATAATCTACAACTTCAGCCATTTGTAAAAATCTTTGACCAATGCCCATATCGTGGTTCACTGACGGTGTTAAACCAAAAACATCTATTGAGACAGGTGTTGGTGACAGTTGTTGTTTTGCATAAGTTAAGAATTCAACTAATGCAGTAGTTGCAGTTATTGAACTATGTTTTTGTGAATACCTGCACAGTTTTGTGTTACCATCAGAAGGAAAACGAATATAATCAAATTGTATTTCTTCAAAACCTAACTCAACTGCTGATTTTGCTATATCTATGTTGTACTGCCAAACTTCTTTATTGTAAGGATCGGTCCAAGAGTTACCTTTATAATCTTTCCAGACAGTTCCATCAGGATTTTTTACAGCAAGATGAGGAAAATTTTTTGCTAAATGGTTATCTTTAAACACCACAATTCTTGCAATTGGATACACACCTTTTGATTTTAATTCTTGAAGATATTCACTTATTTTAGGAATAGGTATAACTGATGTGTTATATTTTTTCTTAAGTTCTTCACTTATTGGGATATAAACTTGTCCTTCGTATTCTTTTATAGCAATAACAATTGTATTGAGTTTTTCTCTTGATAAATATGGTTCAAACCGTTTTTTGTAACTTTCTAACCCAGCAACCCATGCTGATAGGTGTATCCCACGGACATATTGTGGTTTTCCTACTAATTTATTAATGTGTACTTGTTTGTGCTCTTCCTGTTGTTGTGCACAACTGTTGATAAACAATGATAAGAAGAAAAATAGATATAAAAGTTTTTTGTTGCTCATAGTTGAAATTGAAATAAAAAAAATGGTTTCTGTTTTCAATATATAGAAAAAAAAGTTAAATTTTTATAAAAATATTTATTATGATTAGAATATTTTTACAAAAATTAATTCTGCTGGTAATAACATTTATCGGGATAAGTTTTGTTACTTTTGTCGTGATAAATATCTCTCCAGGTAAACCTCAAGATATGTTAGAATTTTCTTCAAAAATATCTTATGAAGCCAAACAGAAACTTATAAAACTTTATGGTTTAGATAAACCCCTTTATGTTAGATATTTTGAATGGTTTAAAAGATTTATAAGACTTGATTTTGGTAATTCATTTAAAGATGATAAACCTGTTATTAAAAAAATTTTAGAGCGTCTCCCTGCAACTTTATTATTAAATTTTCTTTCACTATGCTTGATATTTTTTGGTGGATGTTTTTTGGGAATTATCTCTGCTATGTACAAAAATAAATTTTTGGATAAGTTCATTTCATTTCTTGTCTTCTTAGGATATTCCACTCCAAAATATTGGTTGGCGATTCTTTGTATGATAGTTTTTGGAATAAAATTAAGGATTTTACCAATATCTGGTTTTAGAAGTATCAATTTTGATTATTTACCACTTTTTTCAAAAATAATAGATATTGTGAAACATTTGATACTGCCTGTTTTAATTTCTGCTTTTGGAGGTGTAGCTGGACTTACAAGATATGTTCGTGGTAGTATGATAGAACAATTCAATTCTGAATATATAAAATTTGCATTAAGCAAAGGATGTCCAAAAAATAAAGTTGTTTTTTACCATGCGTTTAGAAATGTTTTAATACCTGTAGTAACTATTTTAGGTCTATCTCTTCCGGATCTCATTGGTGGGAGTTTTATTTTTGAGACAATTTTTGCATATCCTGGTATGGGAAGGTTAGGATATGAAGCAATAATGTCTCGTGATTATCCATTAATAATGGGAATAAGCGTAATAGTTGCATTTTTGACTTTATTAGGGAACTTTTTGGCTGACATTTTGTATATTTATGTTGATCCGAGAGTTAGATACAAATAGTCAATAGTTTAATAGTTCATAGTTCATAGTTAATAGTTAATAGTTGATAGTTGATAGTTAATTTTGTAGGGCACGGCTTTAGCCGTGCAAATATAAATTTAATTCAGTGGTTTCAGTGGCAAAAAATATAAAAAACAAAAATTAGCCACTGAATGCACTGAAGACACTGAAAAAAATTGTATGGCAAGGATTTATCTTTGCAAAAATTTTTGCAAACCTGAAAGGTTTGCCCTACATTGCGTATTTAATGAGTTCATCCCGCAGATTGCTCAAATAAAGTAAAAACAAAAAAAACGATGAATAAACAACTTTTTTTTGGAAGTTTAATTGTTATTTTATTATGTTTTGTTGCAATTTTTGCACCTGTGATTTCGTTTCATAATCCATATGAACAAAATCTTATTTTACGACTAAAACCTCCTTCTCTTGAACATCCCTTTGGGACGGATGAGCTTGGAAGAGATGTTTTTTCAAGAATGATTTATGCAACAAGAGTTTCTTTAAGTGTGGGATTTATATCTGTTAGTATTGCTACATTGATAGGTACAATATTAGGCTTGATAAGTGGTTATTTTGGCAAATGGATAGATAGTTTAATTATGAGATTAGTAGATATTATGTTGTGTTTTCCAACATTTTTTTTGATAATTTTAGTAATTGCACTTGTGAAACCAAGTATTTACAACATTATGATTGTTATTGGTTTAACTTCTTGGCCTGGTTTGACAAGATATGTAAGAGCAGAAGTTTTAAAAATAAAAAACCAAGAGTTTGTGTTATCTGCAGAATTAGCAGGTCTTTCTTTGATGAGAATTCTTTTTGTTCATATTTTGCCAAATGTTGTAGTACCTATACTTGTAACTTTTGGTTTTGGTATTTCGTCTGCAATTTTGACAGAATCTGCATTGTCATTTTTAGGTTTAGGTGTTCAACCACCTAATCCATCTTGGGGAAATATTTTAACTTCAGGTAAAGATTATATTCATATTGCATGGTGGTTGTCTTTGTTCCCAGGTTTAGCAATATTTATAACAGTTGTTGGGTTTAATATTTTAGCAGAGGGTTTGAGAATCCATTTTAGTCCAAAGGAAAAATAGTATTAGAATTGAGAAAGTGAAAAAGAGTAAAAAGTTCAAAGCCTGCGTAGTAAATCTTGTAGGGCAAAGCTTCAGCTTTGCATAGAACTGAAAAGTATAATAATAGGTAGCCGCAGGCTTCAGCCTGCGTAATATTACCGACGATAAACGCAACCTAAAGGTTGCGACTACCAGCAAAAAAGGGGGTTGCGAAACAGCCTCTTCAGCTTTGCATAGAAGTGAAAAGGATTATAATTTATGGGACAAGAATTAGTTTTAAAAATAGAAAATTTTGATGTAAGTTTTGATGTAAAGGATAAAACATATTTTGTTTTAAGAGATGTTAATCTTGAATTGTATAGTAAACAAAAGATAGCGATTGTTGGAGAATCAGGATCAGGAAAGACAACTTTAGCAAATTCTATTCTTTTACTTAATGATGAAAAGATAACTTCCTATTTTGGTGATATAAGTTTTTATCCTATAAAAAAATGCTGTGAATGTTGCCATCAAGTTTTTCCAATAATCTTTACAGAAGAAACAGAAAAAGAAGATAGAATAGATTATGATGTTTATACTTTAGGTGAAAAGACAATTCAGCATATTCGTGGTTTCCATATAGGTATGATTTTTCAAGACCCATTCAATGCTTTAAATCCTGTTATTCCCTTAGGAAAACAGGTTGAAGAAGCTGTAAAAAATCATAATAAAGAAATGACAGATAAAGAAGTTTATAACAAAGTAATTGATGCATTCTTAAAAGTAAAGTTACACGAACCTGAAATAATTTATAAAAAATATCCTCATCAACTTTCAGGAGGACAAATACAAAGAGTTTGTATTTCAGCAGCAACAATAAATGAACCAGAGATTATTATTGCGGATGAACCTACCACTGCTTTAGATGCTCAATTGAGAGAAACGATTTTGCAACTTTTGTTAGATATTGCGGAAAGTAAGAATTCTTCATTAATCTTGATAACTCATGATATAAGTTTAATTAAAAATTATGTTGATTATATATATGTTCTTTATGCAGGCGAAATTTTAGAATATGGTACTACAAAACAAGTTATTTATAATCCACTGCATCCATATACTCAACTTTTGTTTTCTTGTTATACAGATAAGACGAAGAAAGGACAAAAATTGCCGACAATACCATATGATTTAGTTGATTTATCAAATCACGACTTTGTTTTTGAAAAATGTATTTTTTTTAATAGATGTAACAGAAAAGTTAAAAGATGTGAAAAAGAAAAACCTATACTTTATTCTATAAAAGGACAAAGAGTTAAATGTTTTATTTATGAATGAAGAAATTTTAAAAGTTGTTTCTGTGAGTAAGTTTTATCCAATTTATTCAAGTTTTTTAAAAATAAAAATTTCAGATAAAAGAATTTTAAATAATATCTCTTTTTCATTACAAAAGAATATATCCTTAGGAATTTTGGGTGCTTCTGGAGTGGGGAAATCTACTTTAGCAAAGATTATTGCTAAAGTAGAAAAACCAGATAGTGGAGAAATATTTATTGAAGGTAAAAATATAAAAGAATATTCAAGAAAAGAGTTTGCAACTAATGTACAACTTTTATTTCAAAACCCATATTCTATGATAAATCCAAAATTACAAATTGAATTTCTATTAAAAGAAAGGATTAAGCAATACTTTATATTAAATAATAAAGATTTTGACAACCAATCAATATATTCAAAAATAGAAGAGTTTTTATATACTGCAAAACTTTCTAAAAATGTGTTAAAAATGTATTCATATCAACTTTCTGGTGGACAAAGACAAAGGGTTGCGTTGCTTTTAGTTTTGTCTTTATATCCTAAAATAATAATTTTAGATGAACCACTTTCTGCGTTAGATATCTCATTACAGGCACAGATGTTAAACTTTTTTATTGAACTTAAAGAGAAATTTAATTTTTCTTACATTTTTATAACACATGACAAAAATGTTGCTGAATATTTTTGTGATAAAATATTAGTTTTACATGAAGATGGTGGTTATGAAATGTTATAAAGATTATTTAATTAAAATTTTTAAAAAATTTGAAAAGGAATTTAAAAACTCGTATGTTATCGGTGGATTTGTTAGGGATTTTATAATTAATAAAGGAGGACTAAAAAATTGCAATCAGATTGATATTGACATTATAGTAGAAAATTTAAATGTTGAGGGATTTAAAAAAATATTGAAAAGTTTTAATTTGCCATTTGTGGTTTTAGATGAAAAAAATAGAATATATAGAACTGTGCTTAAAACTAATGAATTTTTGGCCAACATAGATATTTCTTCTTATTCTGATTTTCAAGAAGATATTTTCAGACGCGATTTTACAATAAATACATTATGTGTTAAGTTAGAGAATTTTTTAAAGTATTTGTCAAGTAGCAATAAAAAATTCATAATAAAAAGTGTAATAGATTGTACTAAAAAAGGAATTCCAGATATTAAAAGCAAAATATTAAGATTGGTAAGAGAGGAGAATATAAAAGAAGACCCGCTTAGAATTTTGCGAGCTGCAAGATTTATGTGCTATGGTTTTAAGATAGAAAAAAATACTGAGAAACTTTGTATTGAAAGCAAAAAACTTCTCAAAAATGTAGCAAAAGAAAGAGTTAATGAAGAATTTAAGAAAATTTTTGATTTAGAATCATATGATGTTTTAAAATGGCTTGACCAAAATGAGATTTTAGAAGAAATTATTCCTGAGATAAAAATATTAAAAATAAAAGGTAGGAATACTCAATTTAAAAAATTTTATTTTCATCCAGAAGGATTGTGGCAACATATAAAGTTGACATATAAACAGATTGAGAATGTTGTAAGAAATTTGCATAAGTATTATCCAAAATACTTTAACAATTTTAAAAATGAAATAAAAGGCAAAGTATATATTTTAAAATTATGTTCTTTATTACATGACATAGCTAAACCTGATGTTGCAAAATATTATAAAGATAAAGTTAGGTTTTTTCGCCATGAAATAAAGTCTGCTGAAGTTGCATATAAAATATTAAAAAATTTAAAGTTTAGCAATTATGATATAGATGTTATTTATGGAATTATAAAAAATCATATGAGATTGGGAAGTTTATTCAACAGTTATGATGTTTTAACAGATAGGGCATATTTGAGGTTATTTAGAGAAACAGAAAAATATTTATATTTTCTTTTAGTGTTTTCTCTTGCTGATAGATTGTCTTACGAAATTATACCGATAAAAGAAAGAAAAAAATATTTTAAAAATTTTAAAACATTGAAAACTTTTATTGAATTTGAAAATAATATAGTTGCAAAGTATATAGAGTATGTTAAGAAATCATCACTTCCAAGATTAATTACAGGGTACGATGTGATGGAGATTTTTAATATACCTGAAGGACCACTTGTAGGAAAGGTTTTAAAATTGGTAGAAGAGGCACAACTATTGGGTAAAATTTGTAATAAAACCGAAGCATTGAAGGCAATAAAGAAATATTTAAGGAATTATCTTAAGAACGGTACTGTTCATCTTAAAATGAAAGCCACTGAAGTCACTGAGAACACTGAGAACCATAAAAGATAAACCACGGATGGAGACGAATTGACACGATAGAAAAACAGATATGAATAGATAGTAGTAAGTAGAAAGTAGTAGAAGGTGTTAGGTATTTGTAGGGCACGGCTTTAGCCGTGCAAATACAGTTTAATTCACTATATTTAGTGTTTTCAGTGGCAAAATTGAACAGAACCTAAAAATGAATTTGTTGAAAATTAGAGCATTATTTTATAAAACTATTTTTTATGAGAGAAAATAAAAATATAATAGTTTACCCTGGAAGTTTTGATCCGCCAACAAATGGACATGTAGACTTAATTTTACGTGCTGCTAAGATCTTTGATAAAGTTATTATTTTAGTAATGACGAATATTAATAAAAAGTCAACTTTTAGTATAAAAGAAAGATTAGAGATGTTAGACACAATAGTTAAAAAGTACGAATTAAAAAATGTCGTAGTTGATAAATACACCGGATTACTAGTTGATTATATAAGAAAGCATAATATTAATCTTGTTCTAAGAGGATTAAGGGCGGTAAGTGATTTTGAATATGAGTTTCAGATGGTTTTAACAAATCGCAAAATGTTCCATGATATAGAGACAGTTTATTTTTTGCCTGATATAAATTGGATATATATCTCATCTAGTCTGGTAAAAGAAATAGCAAAATTTGGTGGAGATGTTTCATGTTTTGTACCTAAAGAAATTGTTGAAGTTATAAAAAGAAAGTTTAATAAAAATAAAAAATGGAAATAGTTACTCCACATAAAAAGTTAGGTGAGTTATTAGTAGGATTAGGTTTTTTAACAAAAGAACAATTAGATTTTGTATTAGAAGAACAAAAAAGAACAGGGAAGAAACTCGGAGAAATATTGTTGGAACATAAATTAGTAGATGAAGAGATATTGTTTGCTGTTTTAGCTAAACAATTTAAAATCCAATACATATCTTTGTCAGAATATGGAGAGCTCTCACCTAATATAATTTCTCTTATACCTGAAAAATTAGTAATAACATATCAACTTGTCCCGATAAATTTTGATTCTTCTACAAACACGATTACCGTAGCGATGTCAGACCCGCTTGATTTAATAGCTATTGATAATTTAAAATTAGCTACCAATTTTAACATAAAAGTAGTAGTTGCAAGGAAAAATGAGATATTAGAAACAATTAATAAGTATTATGAAAAAAAGGAGACAATAGAAGAAATAGAAAAACAAGCTGAAAAGGAATTTGAGACATCAGATGCAAAGATTATAGAAGAACAACAAGATATTACAGAGTTAGAAATACAAGCAGATGCAGCGCCTGTAGTTAAAGCTGTAAATTATATTATAGAACAAGGATTAAACCTCTCAGCTTCGGATATACTTATAGAACCGCAAGAAAAACAAGTAAGAATTAGATATAGAATAGATGGTGTTTTTCATGATCAAAAACCTTTACCCAAAAAATTATTACCTTCAATAGTTGCAAGGATCAAAATTATGGGCAAGATGGATATTACAGAAAGAAGAAAACCTCAAGATGGAAGAATTAGAGTAAATTATTCAAATAGACAAATTAACCTAAGGGTTTCTACAATACCTACTTCTTATGGGGAAAAAGTAGCAATAAGAATTTTAGATTCACAGGCACTTATCTTACCTTTGTCAGAATTAGGTTTTGAAGAAGATCAACTAAAGATTTTTGAAAAAGCAATAAAACAACCTTATGGTATGATACTTGTGTGTGGACCAACCGGTTCTGGTAAAACAACAACTTTATATTCTGCGTTAAATGTTCTGAATAATCCAGATGTTAACATAATGACAGTAGAAGATCCTGTAGAAGCGGTAATTTATGGAATCAATCAAGTTAATGTAAACGAAAAAGCAGGACTTACATTTGCTGCTGCATTACGTGCTTTCCTCCGTCAAGATCCAGATATAATAATGGTTGGAGAAATTAGAGATAAAGAGACAATAGAAATTGCTATAAATGCAGCATTGACAGGACATTTAGTTTTTGCTACATTACATACCAATGATGCTCCATCTGCAGTAACTAGATTAATTAACATGGGAGTAGAACCTTTTCTTATAGCGTCAACATTAACTATAGTTATTTCTCAGAAACTTTTAAGAAAGGTTTGTAAATACTGTCGTCAGCAGTATAAGCTTTCACTACAACAGTTAATCCCCTTGGGTGTTACACCTGAAATGGTAAAAAATGCACAAGAAGTCATTTTATATAAAGGTGTAGGTTGTGAAAGATGTCAAGGTGGATACAAAGGAAGGGTAGGAATTTTTGAAGTTTTAGAGTGTAACGATAAAATAAAAGAGTTGATATTAAAGAAAGCTACACATTTTGAAATTAAACAGGCAGCTAGAAAAAGTGGTATGATAACTTTAAGAGAGGCAGCATTAAAAAAACTTTTATTAGGTATCACAACTATAGAAGAAGTTCTAAAAAACACTTTTGCAGATGCAGTTCAGGATTAATTAAAATAAACTTATGGTTGTACAGAAATTAGGCGAAATGCTTATCAACGCGGGTATTATAAATGAGCAACAACTACAAGAGGGATTGGTATTGTCAAAACAGACAGGAGAAAAATTGGGTTATATTTTGGTTAATCTTGGATATGTTTCAGAAGATATATTGTTGTCTTTTTTGGCGAAACAACAAGGTTTAGACTTTGTATATCTATCAGAATTTAATATAGATGAAAATATTAGTAAACTTTTACCAAAAACTTTTATAGAAAAACATAATGTTTTACCATTATGTTTTGATAAAAAAACGAATACACTCACTGTAGCAATTAGCGATCCATTTAACATGTTTATCATAGACGATATAAAAATATCAACTGGTTACAATGTAAAACCTGTAATTGCATCTCCTAAAGATATTAAAGAAAATATCAACAAAATATTTTTAAAAGAGCAACCGGAAACAATAGAAAAAGTTTTAAGTGAGTTAGATACATTGAAGTCAGATATAGAAATTGAACAAGTTTCAGATACAACGACTACTTTACGCTTAGCTGAGGAAGAACCGATAGTTAAACTTACAAACAATATAATCACTACTGCAGTCAGAAAAAGAGCTTCAGATATTCATTTAGAACCTTTTGAAAAAAAATGTAGATTAAGGTATAGAATTGATGGAGTTGCACATGAAGAGACATTCTTTCGCAGAGAAATATACAATGCTATTATTGCAAGGATAAAAATTATGGCTAAATTAGATGTTACAGAAACAAGAAAACCACAGGATGGAAGAATTAAAATGATTGTTGACAAAAGAGATATTGATTTACGAGTTTCAATACTGCCTGTTATTTATGGTGAAAAAGCAGTTTTAAGAATTTTGGACTCTACTGCACTTTGTCTTGATTTGTCAAAGTTGGGTTTTGAACCAGAATTATTAGAAATATTTATGCGTGCTATAAGATTACCATTTGGTTTGATTTTAATAACAGGACCAACTGGTTCTGGAAAATCTACTACATTATATTCTGCTTTGTCAACTCTTAATCGTCCAGAAGTAAACATTTTAACTATTGAAGATCCAGTAGAATATTTAATTCCGGGAATAACCCAAGTAAATGTAAATCCCGAGGTAGGGTTAACATTTGCATCTGGTTTAAGGGCGTTTCTGCGCCAATCACCAGATATTATTCTTGTTGGTGAAATTCGTGATACTGAAACAGCAAAGATTGCAGTACAAGCTGCATTAACTGGTCAACTTGTTTTTTCAACTTTACATACAAACGACGCACCATCTGCTGTAACAAGATTGCAGAATATGGGGATTGATTCTTTTTTAATTTCTTCAACTTTAATCTTAGTAGAAGCGCAGAGGTTAGTGAGAAAAATTTGTCCAAATTGTAAACAAGAATATGAAGTTACTGTCGAAAAGCTTTATCCTTTAGGAGTTACAGATGAAATGGTGCAAGGACAGAAGGTTGTAAAACTTTATAAAGGTGTGGGTTGTAAAAATTGTAATGGTGGTTATAAAGGACGCATAGGAATATATGAGATTATGGAAGTAAATGATGCTATAAGAGAACTTATATTGAAGAATGCTTCGGATGTGGAAATTCGTAGATTAGCTATTGAAAATGGTATGCAAACTTTAAGAAAGTCTGCTTTAAAAAAAATGCTCGCAGGTATTACAACTATGGAAGAAGTTTTACGAGTGACTGTCAGCGAGGGCTTAGGTGAATAATTATTAAAAATTATTTTTAAGGGGGGGTGAAAATGGAACAAATACTTACAATGGAAAATTTGATATATCTAATGCATGAAAAAAAGGCCTCTGACTTACATCTTACTCCAGGTGTACCTCCAATTTTGAGAATAGATGGAAAATTAATGTCTACTAATTATAGCAAGTTAACCCCAGAGATGTGCCAAAAGCTAATTTATTCAGTTCTTACTGATAAACAAAAAGAAAAATTTGAAGCTACAAATGAACTTGATCTTTCTTTTGGAGTAAAAGATATAGGCAGAATAAGAATGAATGTATTTCGTCAAAGAAGTTCTGTAGCTGCTGCTTTACGAGCAATACCAACAACTCCCCCTTCTTTTGAAGATTTAGGATTACCTAAAATAGTCTATCAAATTGTTAATTTACCTAAGGGGTTAGTTTTGGTAACAGGTCCTACTGGCGCTGGTAAAACTACAACCTTAGCATCAATAATAAACTACATTAATGAAAATAGAAATGCACATATTATAACTATTGAAGACCCCATAGAGTATGTTTTTCACCATAAAAATTGTATAATTAATCAAAGAGAAGTTGAAACCGATACCGAAAGTTTTGCTACAGCTTTAAAATATATTTTAAGAGAGGACCCAGATATTATCCTTATAGGAGAAATGCGTGATTTAGAGACTATTTCTGCGGCTTTAAATATAGCTGAAACAGGACATCTAGTTTTTGCTACATTGCATACAACTGATGCTGTTTCTACTGTAAACAGAATAGTTGATGTATTTCCTCCACATCAGCAACAACAAGTGAGAGTTCAGATCTCATTTGTATTACAAGCGGTTTTATCACAACAACTGTTACTTCATGCCTCAGGGAAAGGAAGGGTTTTAGCCTGTGAAGTATTAGTTGCTACACCTGCTGTAAGAAATTTAATTCGCGAAGGTAAACCTGAACAGATATACACTCACCTTCAAACCGGAGCAAAATATTGTATGCAAACTATGAATCAATCTTTATTTGAGTTATATCAACGGAGATTAATAACATATGATGAAGCTATATCTTCTTCTACTGATCCAGAAGAACTTAAAAAATTAATTCAAAAAATATAAAGTATGAGGTAGACAGAATGTCCAATGGAAAAATAAGATATGAATTGAATCTATATGATTATTGGAGGATAATAAAGAGAAGAAAATTCATAATATTTGTATCAGTCATAACCGGTTTTCTTTTTAGTTGGATTTTTACAAATTTGCAGACACCTGTATATCAAGCAGTTGCTGTAGTCAAAATAGAGCCTTCTCTGATAATCCCTGGAGTAGCAACAGAAACAATGGGGTGGGATATGTATCAGACTATTAATACAGAGGTAAAAATAATTAATTCTACAATAATAGCAGAAAGAACTGCAAAAAAATTAGGCCTTATTACAGAATTTACTGCTAAAGAAGATCGTGATAACATAATTTCGTCAATACAAAATAAGGTTAAAGCAGAAAGAGTTGCTGATACTAATTTAGTCAGAATTGTGGTAAATTCTCCAATAAAAGAAGAGACAGCAAAATTAGCAAACGCTGTTGCTGAGGTATATATTGAAAAAGGAATAGAAGATAGGACAAGGCGTGCAAGAGAACTTAGAGAATTTATAGAAAAGCAACTTATTGACGCTGAAAAAAATTTAAAAGATTCTGAAGAAAAGCTAAGAAAATTTTCTGAACAGACAAAGACTACAGGTATAGGAGGGCAGTTAGCTTTAGAACTTTTATCTTTGCAAAGTAAAAAAAGTGAACTTTTAAAAACATTTACTGAGAAACATCCAGAAGTTATAGCATTAAATCAAAAAATAAAATTTATAGAAGAACAACTTACGAAACTTCCCAAAGAAGAACTTGAGTATGCAAGAATTACACGTGAAGTAAAATTAAACGAAGAACTTTATACATTACTTGCAAAAAGATACAAAGAAGCACAAATCTCTGAAGCTGATAGAGTTCAGACAGCAACAATTGTGACCCCAGCAACAACTCCTAAATCTCCTGTGAGTCCTAATCGAGCCACTAATATTTCTTTAGGAGTTTTTATTGGAACCATTTTTGGTCTTATATTTGCATTTGTTATAGAACACTTAGATACTTCAATTGCTACAATAGAAGAGGTTGAAGAATACCTTGGTTTACCTGTTTTAGGTGTAATACCACATATAGATGTAAAAGGAATCGGAAGGAAAAAATTTTTTTCTTTTAGGACCAAGGAACCTTTAGAAGTTATTAAAAATAAGTTAATAATTTACCATTCTCCAAAATCACCATATGTGGAAACATATCATTCATTAAGAACTAATATAAAGTTCTCTCAAGAACATTTTGAGACTCGTGGTATAGTTTTATTTACATCTTCAGGTATTGATGAAGGGAAAACCCTAACTTCTATAAATTTTGCTTTAGCATCTGCTATTGCAGGGATAAAGACATTATTTGTAGAGCTTGATTTAAGACGTCCTTCTGTGCATAAATGGTTTGGAATAAATCGTGTCCCCGGCTTTGTTGATTTAGTAATGGGTAAAAAAAATCTTGATGATGTTATTCATACAACTACGGATTTTTTGTTAGGTGGTATGGAAATTGAAAGGATTGTCTCTGTTCCTGGTTTAGAAAATTTTTCTTTTATTTCTTGTGGCAGTTTACCTGTAAATCCTGTGGATATTTTATCTTCTTCTACAGTTATAGATGTTTTTGAAGAATTAAAAGAAAAATTTGAAATTATAGTCCTTGATACCCCACCTGTTTTATTATTTGCTGATGCTTTAATATTATCAAAGTATGCAACTTATGTTGTAATAGTTTATCGTGTTGGAAAGATTGCTAGAGGTGCATTAAAACGTGCCAAGGACCTACTTACTAGTATAAAAGCAAACATTGCTGGTATAGTTTTAAATGACATTCGTGCAGAAGAAATGGAACCAAGATATGGTTATTATTATGCATATAAGTATTATACAAAAGAAAAGCAATAATTGTAAAGTTTCACTTTAATCTGATGACTCAAACCCAAAAGCTTTTTTTAATTTTTTTATCCATAATTTTAGTATACATTGCAGTAAGAATACTGCTTACAACTCCTACTTTACTCATCACAGCTTCAATCATTGCGGTATTTATATTAGCAATTTCTTTTTTTTCTCCATACACAGGACTTACTTTTTTAGTCTTCTCTATGTTGCTTTCCCCAGAATTGAAAGTAGCAGGTGTGCCTGGCAGAGATGTTGTTGTACGTATAGATGATTTACTTATATTTGCAGTATTTTTTGGTTGGTTTGCAAAGTCTGTTTTTTCAAAAAAGATTGAAGTTGTTATCACAGAAGTTTTAACACCAATGTTTTTTTATAAAATAATTTGCATAATATCAACATATTTTGGTGTTACTTCAGGTATTGTAAACTTTAAAAAAGCATTTTTTTATATACTTAAATACACCGAGTACTTCATAATTTATTTTTTAACGACGCAAATTGTTCAAACAAGATCCCAAATTAAAAATCTTATTATAGCGTTCTTGTTAACGTCTGTAATAGTAAATGTTCATGGAATTTCTCTTATAGGTAAAGTTCCAAGAATTTATGCACCATTTGATGCACCAGGTGCTGAAGCAGCATTAACTGGTGGTGAAGTAGGTGCCGGTGAGGCAAACACCTATGGTGGATATCTAATTATTGTTATTTCTCTACTTATAAGTTTGTTCTGTTATTCAGAACTTCCAACAACAAATTTTTTATATTTATTTTTGATAATATTTTCTTTAATACCTTTAGCATATACAAAATCACGCTCAAGCTATTTTAGTTTTGTTCCCATGGTTTTAACAATCATTTTTTTAACCGAGAAAAAAAGAACATTAATTTTAGGTGGACTTTTATTACTTTTTGCTTTGTCACCAATTGTGTTTCCTTCAGCAACAGCTACTGTTGTTGAAAGAATCAAGGAGACATTTGCAGGACCAACATACTCAGAAGAAGAGGCAGTAATTTTAGGATTTAAAGTTAAAGAACTTTCAGCATTAGCAAGGGTTAAGTCCTGGCAAAGAATTATTTTTGAGTTTTTACCTAAACGCCCCATTTTAGGTTTTGGTGTTACAGGTGTAGGTCTTGTTGATACACAAATACCATTAATAATAGGAGAAACAGGAATTTTAGGATTTACAATATTTTTATGGCTTATATTTTCTGTATTCAAAAATTCTATGCATACTTTCAAAACAGCACAAGATACTTTGTTAAAATCTATTTCTTTATGTGTGATATCATCTTTAGTTGGATTGCTTTTTCACTCAGTTGGAGCAAACACTTTTATAATCATCCGTATAATGGAACCATTTTGGTTTTTATGTGGATTAGTATCTGTTTCAAATTTAATTAAGTTTAATGAATAAAAATGATATCAGTTATTATTCCTACTTTTAATAGAGGATATATTTTAAAAAAAAGTTTGCCAACATATTTTTCAGAATTAGTTAGTGAAATTATAATTGTTGATGATGGCAGTACTGATAATACTAACGATGTTGTAAAAGAACTTTCAAAAGATTTTATTGTTAAATATGTGAAACATGATAAAAGGTTAGGTTTACCTCAAGCAAGAAATACAGGAATAAAATTTGTATCAGAAAAAAGTAAATATATTTTTTTTGGCGAAGACGATGTTGTGTTAGCAAAATATTGTTATCAGATTGCTATTGAAGTGTTGAAAAAAAACTTTTTAGATTTATTAGCAATAAATGTAAAATATCTTTCAAATAACGAAGATTTTACAAAATATCTTTCAGATGATATAAAAGTTTTATATCCAAAAAGTTTTGAAGATATTTTACGATTTAAATCCATCCATCTTGCAAAAAAATATGTGTATAACAGCTTAAACTTTGATGAAAAATATATATATAGTGCTTATAGAGAAGAAACAGATTTTTATTTAAGAGCTTCTAAAAAATATAAAATCGCATTGATAGAAAACTATTTTGCTTTTAACCTGCCAAGGGACATTTGTAATATTGGTGGTGAATGGAGTTTTAATCCTGTTGTTTATGAATTTTCTGCTATTTATAACAATCTTAGGTTTTTATTTAAAAATAGAAAAATCATAGGGATAAATTATTTTGATTTGTTTAAAAGACAACTGAGTTTTACAATAGAAAGATTACGAGCTTTAAAATCAAAGTTACTAAAATAATTATGAACATACTTTTTTTATGTAGAGAATATGATAGAAAAGTAGGGTATGGTGGAATAGGGACATATGTAGATATTGTATCAAGATATTTAGCTAAAATAGGTCATAAAGTTTTTATAATCTGCTCAATACCAAGGAAAACTGAAGAAATAGTTGAGAAAGATAATTTAGTTATTTATTATGCAAGACAAGTTCATATAAAAGGTATAGCAAGACTGTTTAAGATTTTAGGTTTAGAGTCTGTCTATTCAAGATTAATGTGTGCTTTAACTAATTATTTAGCTTATAAAAAACTTTCAAAGAAATATAAAATAGACATTGTAGAAACTCCAGAATGGTATAACGAAGGATTATTTTTTGTTCTACAGAAAAAAATTCCTGTAGTGTGTAGAATTCATGGAGCAAATTTTCAACTTAGTAGATTTATAAGAAAAAAAGGGTTTTTTAGTAAAATTAATGATTTTTTGTCAAATTTTTTTGAAACGCAATGTATAAAAAAATCTTCTTATTGTATAGTACCAACTAACTCAGTTAAAGAATTTATTAAAAGGAAATTTAATCAAGTTAAAATTGAAGTAATACCAATAGCAATTTCATTAGATGTTTTTAATGAATTAAAAGTTACGAAAAGTAAAACTAAGTTTGTTTTATGTGTTGGAAGGATAGAAAAAGCAAAAAATACAGAAGTCATTGTAAAAGCTATACCTAAAATACTTGAATATATTAATGATATAAAATTTTTATTCGTTGGAAGGATCTTTGATTCATATGGTGAATACATTAAAAGACTCGTAAAAGAACTTAGAGTTAACAAATATGTTAAATTTATAAGTTCATTGTCATGGGAAACTCTTATTAGACTTTATATGTTTTCAGATGTAATAGTAAAACCGTCTACAGAGGGGACATTAGACATGAGTTTGTTAGAAGCTTTAGCAAGTGGTACACCACTTATATGTTCTAATATACCATCTTTTAAAGATGTGATAGAAGAGTCAGAATGTGGGGTACTTGTTGACCCTTATGATGTAGAAGGATGGAGTAAAGCAATTGTAGATGTTTTGACGAATAAACAAAGAACAAAAACAATTATAACAAATGCTAAAAAAGTTGTAAAAGAGAAATATTCTGTTGAGATTGTTTGCAACCTTTTAGTTAAATTTTATTCGCAATTATTAGGAGAAAATTAAAGAGATGAGTAACAAAAATTTATTTATCAATATTTCATACAATACAATTTCAAATGTAATTTCTCTTTTGTTAGGATTTATATTAAACATAATTATTGCAAGAATCTTACAGCCAAAACAGATGGGAGAGTATTCTTATGCTGTATGGTTGATAAGTTTTCTATCAATAGTTATTCTATTAGGTGTACCAAATACATTAACGAAGTATATTTCTCAGTTTTATAAAGAAAAAAACAAAATTAGATTTTTATTCTACTTTTTGGTTAAAATAGTGTTTTTAACATTTATATTGGTATCATCTGGAATTTTAATTTATTTTTTTATTTCTCAAAAAAACTTTGATTTTTTAATTTTTGTTATTTTGGGATATACTATTGCTTCATTAAACGGAATTTTGAGGAGTTATGTTTCTGGAATAGAAGATTTTAAAACAATAACTATAAATACATTTATCACATTATTTTTGCAACTGATGTTAGTTATTACATTTTTGAAGAAAGAACCTTCTTCTGCTAAAATGTTAGAAATATATTTATTTAGTTTATTTATTTCAACAATTATTTTTTTTATTTCTTTAAAGAAAGAATTAAAAGAGATTTTTGCCTCAACAGCAACAAAAGAAATGTTTTTAGAAAAAGATGAAAAAAAGAAGATAACAGAATATTTAGTGTTTATTTCGGTTCTGATAATAATTAATATGATTGTGTGGGAACGTTCAGAGATTTTTTTTCTTAAAATTTTTTCTACTTCAGAAGGGTTAGCTTTTTATTCAATTGCTTTTACTTTAGGATATTTACCAAATAAAATCTTAACATTTGGTAATGTTTTATTACCAAGAATGTCTAAATTCTATGCTGAAAAAGATTTTTCAAAAATTTCAATGTATTATAAACAATTGACTGAATTTATATCACTATTGATAATTCCGATTTATATTTTTGTGTTTATATTTGCTTCAGATATAGTGAAAATTTTATATGGTGAAAGCTATCTACAAGTAAGTAGTATTTTAAGAATAATTATTTTTGCAGGGATTATTTCTGGAATAGCGACTGTTGGTTCAGCTTTTATTCAGGCAGTAGAAAAAGTAGATGTATCTTTTAAAATAGGGATATGTATTACAGTTATTAATATTTTTTTAGATTTTTTGTTAATACCTAAATATCAAAGTATAGGTGCTGCTTATGCAAACAGTATTTCTCAAATCTTAGGATGTTTTTTAGGTACTGGTTATATTCTATATAGTTTCAAATTTAAGTTTCCATTTCTTAAAATTATAAAATTTTCAGTAATCTCTTACATTATATGTAAAATTGCAAAATTGTATTTTAGCAGTTTTTCTTTGATAAGTATGTTTATTTTATTTTTCGTTTACATTTTGTTTTTTTCTATTTTAAATTACAAAGAAATTATTAAAAACATAAACTTTGTATATAAATCATAGATTTATGAACAAAAAAACCCTTGTGCTAACTCCAATCCTTCCATATCCTCCGGATGATGGGAGCAGACTTAGACCTTATCAAATTATAAAAGCGTTATATAAATTAGCTGATATAGAACTTGTAAGTTTTTACTTGCCTAACGAGGATATAAACTCTGCAAAAGAATTTTATAAAAGTTATTATAAAAACTTATATTTTTTAGAACAGAAGGAAAATAAGAATTTGTTTGCTAAGTTTTGTGTGTATCATTCTAATAGAGAAAATAAAAAACTGATAAATAAAATTATTCAAGAAAATAATTATGATTTAATTATAGTTGAAAAAATAATAACACTTTCTTATCTTGGAAAAAAAGTTTTTAAAAATTACAAAGTTGTCATTGACAGCTGGGGGATTGATAGTGAAATATCAAGACAGTTGTATAAAGATGAAAAAAATTTGTTTAAAAAATTTATTTTGTTCATTAAATATATCAGACATTTTTTTTGTGAACTTTGTTATTTATCAAAATGTAAATATTTTGTTGCAATTACAGACAAACAATTTAATTTTTACAAAAAGTTTTTTAAAAGAAAAAAATTGTTTCTTATACCTAATTTTGTTGATACAGATTATTTTAAACCAAATTATGAGAATTTTGAAGAAAAAAGTATAGTTTTTACTGGTATAATGAATTTTCTTCCAAACATAGATGCTGTTATGTTTTTTGTTAATGAAGTTATGCCCAAACTAAAAGAAAAGACAAATGTTAAATTTTATATTGTAGGTAAAAATCCGACAAAAGAAGTATTAATGCTCTATAATAATTCTGATATTGTTGTTACTGGAGAAGTAAAAGATATAAGAGAATATATTTCAAAAGCAGAAGTGGTAGTTGTACCATTGCGGATTGGATCAGGTTTGAGAAATAAAGTTCTTCATGCTATGGCGTGTGGTAAAACAGTTGTTGCAACAAAAGAAGCAGTTGAAGGAATAAATGTTAAAGATAAAGAAAATATTTTAATTGCAAATACTCCACAAGAGTTTGTTGAAAAAATACTTTTAGTTTTGAATAACAAAGACTTGAATTTAAAAATTGCTAAAAATGCAAGAAAGTTTATCGAAGAAAATTTTTCTGAAAAAGTTATAGAAAAGAAATGGATTAATATGTATGAAGAGATATTCAGTAATAATAATAACAGCTGATAGATATGAAGTTTTAAAAAATTGTTTAAATAAACTTTTTGAATATAAGATTGATGAAAAAGCAGAGATTATAGTTGTTGATGCTTCTAAAGAAGAATTAAATTATGAAAAAAAAGATAAAATTAATTATATCAAAGTAGGACCTGAAAACAAAGGGTTTTCAAACCAAAGAAATATTGGTGTTAAAAATGCTTCTTGTGAGTTTGTAATATTTATAGATGATGATATAGAAATTACAGAAAATTGGTTTGAGAGATTAACAACTACATTTGAAAACTATAAAGATAAAGTTTTTGGTGCAATGGGTGCAACTTTTCCTAAACAAAATAATGTTATAAGTTTTGTTTGTGGAGTTTTAGGACATCCTGGTGGTGGGTTTAGGTTACATAATCTTTCAAAAGGGAAAGTGATATTTTTAAATCAAGTGGCAACCTGTAATACTATATTTAATAAAAAAATAATAGAAGAAGTCGGATATTTCGATGTTGAAAACAAATTTG
>Ga0308394_1000140_pt1 | contig 41083 bp, 39 predicted proteins | sample Hotspr2Sampleme2_FD_202366 | JGI IMG/M metagenome (GOLD analysis project Ga0308394, IMG submission 202366) | Hot spring phototrophic mat microbial communities from Mushroom Spring, Yellowstone National Park, Wyoming, United States - 20050701_me2 ...
CACAGGATTGCCTACATTTATTACATAGGATGCACTCTGTATATAAAATTTTAAGTTTATCATTTTTCTCTATAATAGCATTTGTTGGACATATTGTCTTGCATATTTCACAATTAAAACACTTTACAGTGTTAATTTTTAATCTAAACAAAGAGATTTTTGAAAATAAACTCAAAACTCCTCCTAATGGACAGAAATATCTACACCATAATCGTATAAAAAGAATACAAAATAGAACAACAATCATTAAATATATTATTCGGACAAAGTTCGCTTTATAAATTAAAAACATATGTTGGAACGGTTCAATAAAAATCATTGTTGGAGTTATCAAAATTATAGCTGCTAAAATATATTTCATATATCTATAGATATATTCATATTTTCTTAAAAATTTAACTATAGTATTATCTTCAACAATTTCAAGTTCTATTTCTTTCCCTAAACTTTTTTTATATCTTTGTTCAAAAAATTTTTTTATTTCAAACAAAAATTCTGTCACAGCACCAAATGGACATAACCATCCACAGTAAAGCCGACCAATTAAAAGTGTTGTTAAAATTGTTAAAACTATTAAACTCCAAATAAAAATATTAGATTTATGTGGAGAATTTAGATAAACGAAATTTTGTATATGATTAAACGACAAACCTCCGTAATACATTACACCTAGAAATATGACAAAAACACACATTATTATGTATCGCAAAATTTTTATGTTATAAATGAAGCCAAAAATTGCAATCAAAAAAAGTATAACCAAAACAATAGTTTTTACAACTTCTATTTTTGATAAACGAAAACTTGTCTTTTTAATTATGTCTTTTTTAATCAGACACTGATTTACATTTTTAACACATTGATATATAATTTCGTTAACTGCAGAACAAGAAATTGTTGCTCCTGTGATGGAATGTATATCTTTCCCTAATATAAATTCAGCATCTGCATTTTTACCGTAATACTGCCTGAGATATCTTTCAGTAAAAACATTTTTTGCATACATTTCTGTTTCATATTGTTCGATCACTTTAATACTTTGTATTTTTCCATCTAAAGAAAAATAAATCTGTAAATTAATATCACCTCCGTAACCTTTTATATTTTCATCAACCCAATCTTTACTTTCAACAAAAAGCCCAGTGATTTTGTTATTTTCCAACACCAAAAAATATTGTCTATTTTTGCCATTGTAAAAAACAGTTGAAGATATAAATTTCTCAAAACTTTCCTCGGCTTTTATCAAACTGCTAAACAAAAATAATGTTATAATTAAAAATTTTTTCATATTAGTTATCAACTATTAACTACAAACTATCCCGCAAGTCAGAAACTACTGAAAAAGTATTCAATGCTGCCAAGATGTTCCCTCTTTTGGCAGGACGAGGAGTGCCGCAAGTTGCGAGACGACGAAGCAATCCCGTCATAAAAAAATAGATTGCCACGCCCTGACGGGCTCGCAATGACAAAAAAAGAGAGTTTTTCAGTGCTCTCCAAATTGCGGGATTGCCACCTCCCGCCTTCAGCGGGACTCGCAATAACAAAAAAAGTTTTTTTCAGTACTCTGCAACTTGCGGAATTAACTATAAATCCATTTATTCTCAGATGCTTTAATTAACCTATCCATAATTGTTTTTCCCAACCCAACATTTATCACAGATTGAACTACGATATATTTCGTATTCATCTCTTCAGCAAGATGAAGACATAAATATAAATTTTTTGCGATTTCTTCAAATGTATTCCCAAAAGGTATTATTGAAAAATTGTTGCCTAAAATTTTATAAAGTTTATCTTTTGTTTTATTATCACACACAAAAGTAAAATCTTTCAGTTCTTTTTTTGACAAAGAATTTATAAATTTTGTCAGGTTTTTAGCAAGATATGTTATTTTTTTTGGCGAATAATGTTTTTTGAACAACCCAGGCGATTTTTTCTTTGAAACAATTTTTGGTTCTACTATTTCAACATTACATATCTTTTTTATTTTTTCAACTTCAACAGCTCCGTATCGTAATACTTTAAACGGTTTTGAAGTACAATCTATTACTGTGGATTCAATCCCATATTTTGTTCTACCTGCATAAATAACATACTCTATTTCTTTTTTGTTTTTAAAATCTTTTAGTATGTGTTCCAATTCTGTTGAAGATATATGCGAAAAAATATTTGCAGAGGGAGCAGCCAAAGGTGTGTCACAAAGTTTAATAAATCTTCTGGTTACTTCTAACTCTGGCATACGAATACAAACTGTATTTAATCCTGCAGTAACAATATCGGGTACTATTTGTTTTTTATACAAAACTAAACTCACAGGTCCTGGCCAAAAGTTTGATATAATTTTTTCCGCATCCAATGGTACATCAACAACAAGATCTTTTAATTGGTTTAAATCACTAATATGTACTATCAACGGATCTGAATATGGCCTATTTTTAACAAGAAAAATCTTATTCACAGCATCTGGATTAAAACAATCTGCTGCAAGACCATAAACAGTTTCCGTAGGTATCACAACTAAATTACCTTCTTTAATTGTCTTAACAGCAGATGAAAGTTTTTTATCAATCAACTTTTGATCTTTTATATTTGATATGTCTATTATTTTCATAAAGTTAACAAAATCAACTATTATTATAATGAATTAAAAAATCATTGCAATTATTTTTTCTCTTTGTCATTGTCATCCATTCCTCATTTTTGCGCAAGAAATCTCATCTATAGCGGAATTTAGATCGCCATCATCCCGCCTTTGCTGGACAATCTGCAGGATGATACTCGCGATGATTGATGAGATTACTTCGCTAAACGCTCGCAATGACAAAAGAGTTTTTTCAATACTCTTTTGTTGTATAATAAAAGGGGCAGATATTTAAATTAGACCAAGATCAGTAACTACATCATATTCAATTTTGAAACTTATAATTTAATTCTGAACTAATAACCAATTACTCATTTACTCACTATTCACTTTTTATCATTGGAACAAATCTTACAGGAAACACACTTTTTTTAGTGATCACTCCATGATGTTTTTCTACAACAACAAGTTCTTGAAAAACATCGCCTACAGGAAGGACTATTTTACCACCATCTTTAAGTTGTTCAACTAACCTTTGAGGTATTTCTTTTGGTGCACAAGTAACAATTATTTTATCAAACGGAGCATGTTCTGGCCATCCGTAATATCCATCACCAACTTTTACAAAAATATTTTTATATCCCAACTCTTTCAACAATTTTTCAGCACGTTGTGCAAGTTCTGAGATAATCTCTATTGTATAAACTTCTTTACACAACTCAGCAAGTATTGCTGCTTGATATCCAGAACCAGTACCAATCTCTAACACTTTATCATTTTTGTTAAGTTCCAAAAGTTCAGTCATTTTTGCAACAATATATGGTTGAGATATAGTTTGTCCAAACCCTATTGGTAAAGGTTCGTCAATATACGCAAGATGTTGGTATTCTTTTGGGACAAACTTGTGTCGTTCAACTCTTAACATTGCATCAAGAACTCTTTGGTCAGTAATATCTCTTGCTTTAAGTTGTGTTTCAACCATTTGTACTCTTTTTTGAAAAAACTCATCAATATTATTCATATCTTTCCCCTTTGATGACAATTTAGGTTGTTTACAACAAAAAATAAAAAGCAGACATAAAAATATTAACAAAACTTTTTTCATATCTGTTCTTCAGAGATAACTTTAACTTTTTGTTTTTTCAACATAGCAGTTAACAGACCGTATCCTTTTGTTAATTCATTATTTATATATACAAAATTTACACCACAACTTGGACTTCTTTCTTTAAGTATTGCTTCTTTTATACCATATTTTTTAACAATACTACAAATTTTTTTGCAACTATTTATCAATTTTAAAGAAACATTTTTACCATCAGAATTTATAATTTTTGCATTTTTTCTTTTATTTATTACATCTTCCCCGTCACCGTTTTGATACCAAATTTTTTTCCGTGGTACTCCGAAGATTATTTCAGGACAAACTAATAAAACTAACTCTTTATTCAACAATTTATTTACAACTTTTTCATTATAATTATTTCCATTGTTATATTTACAATTTATTCCAACTAAACACGCACTTATTACAACTTTTTTATCTTTCAACATATTCTGGGCAACTCATCAGCAATAGGTAGTTCAACAATCCTTTTTGTACCGTATAAAGTTTTTAACACAACTTTTGGTTTTTCATCACTTACAACTTTACCTATTATAGCAGCATCTTTTCCTAAAGGATGTTGTTTTAGTATTTTTACAACATCTTCAGCAACAGTTTCAGATACAATCATCAACATTTTTCCTTCGTTTGCAATATTTAATAGATCAAAACCAAGTAAATCACAAAAATGTTTCACATTATCTTTTATAGGTATTTTTCCCTCTTCTATTTCTATACTTAAGCCTTTTGTTTTACTTACAATTTCGTTCAACGCAGCAGCAACACCACCTCGTGTAGGATCACGCATAAATTTTATATACTGAGCATAGTTTGAAACCAACACTTTTTCAACTAACCCTTTTAATGATGCACAATCACTTTGTATATCACTTTTGAACCCGTATGCTCCACGAGATAACAACACTGCACAACCATGTTCTGCAATAGAACCTGTAATAATAACAACATCTCCTGCCTCAATCTTATTATAATTTAAATCAATATTATTTTCAATAACACCGATACCAGCTGTTGTTATAAAAATTTTGTCACACATACCTTTTTGTACAACTTTTGTATCGCCAGTTACAATTTTAACATTTTCTTTTTCTGAGACTTCTCTTATTGAAGAAAATATTTTTTCTATAATTTCTGTCTCAAGTCCTTCTTCTATAACTAATGATAAAGATATAAACAACGGTTTTGCACCTACACATAACAAATCGTTAACAGTTCCACAAATACTAAGTTTGCCAATATCACCACCTGGAAAAAAAAATGGTGTTACTGTATAACTATCAATGCTAAATGCTAATTTTGTATTATCTGAAATTTTTATAACAGCTGAATCAAGTAGTTGGTTTAATATATCGTTAGAAAAGTATTTTAATACAAAATTATTAATAAACTCAAAAGTATGTTTACCGCCTGAACCATAAGATAACAAAATTTTTTCTTTCATATTGAACAAACGAACGAGGTTAGAAAACCTCTCCTACAAATATATGTAAATGTGTAAATGGGCGGATGTGTGAATGTGTCAACTACCTAAAACCTTTCTACTTAACTATTACTTATAATTTTCGCAGGCTGGAGCCTGCGGCTACCATTTTTTATTGAACTATGAACTATCAACTATGAACTAATAACTCTTAACTATTTATTGTCTATCTTTCATATTTATAATATGCAGCGCAAGAACCTTCAGAAGACACCATACATGCACCTACAGGATTTTCAGGTGTACAAACTTTTCCAAATAATGGACACTCAAATGGTGTAATTTTTCCTATTAATACATCGTTACATTTACATTTTGTATTATCTACATTTTTTGCTACAATATTTGGAATATTAAAAATTTTTTCAGCATCAAACATTTCGTATTCTTTCTTCAACTTAGCATTAGAATCAGCTACAAATCCTAACCCACGCCAGTTACCCCCCGTTGGTTCAAAAATTTCAGATATAATTTCTTTTGCATATTTATTACCTTCATAAGAAACAACACGAGTATACTCATTTTGTATTTGTGGTTGTGGACAAACTATCGTTTCTAACAACATTCTTATTCCTCGTACAATATCTAATGGTTCAAATCCTGTTATAACACCATTAAGATTATACCTTTCTACAATCCATGAATAAGATTTTTCTCCAACTATAACACTCAGATGACCAGGAAGTATAAACCCGCCAACAGAACCATTAGTTTTTATAAATGATGATAAAAAGTTTCTACTATATAAAATCAAAGTTTCTAAAGCAGGCAAAAAAAATTTGTTCCCTATAAAGAAAAACAAATTTTTTATATTTCTCTTTTTTGTTTCTTTTACTACACAAGCAACAGCAGGCATTGTTGTCTCAAACCCTATAGATAAAAAGACAACTGGTTTGTTAACATTTTTTGCAACTTCTAAATTTTCGTATGGAGAATAAACAATTCTTACATCTTTACCACTAACTTTTTCTTTTTCTAAACTACTTTCAGTCCCTGGGACACGATATAAATCACCAAAAGTTGCCATAACAACATCGTAATTTTTCAAAATATAAATTGCTTTATCTACATATTCCTGTGGAGTAACACATACTGGACAACCCGGCCCTGAGACAAGTTTTATATTTTCAGGCATCATTTTTCTTATCCCATATTTTGCAATCTGCATAGTATGTGTTCCACAAACTTCCATAATACAAACTTTTTTATCAATTTTTTTTGCCAACTTGTGTATCTTTTCAGCTTCTATCCCAACATTTTTTCTATCTTTAAATTGTGAATAAATATAATTATTTTGATTCATAAAAATTTTGATATCGATTTTTTTCAAAAAATTTAAGAAGAGCAAAAAAAGTTCTATACCATTTCTTGCATTTGTTTATACAAATCTAATGTTTCTAAAGCAGAATCAATATCTATTCTTTGTATTACAAAACCTACATGAATTAAAACATAATCTCCTACTTTAATTTCAGGAAGTAAATCAATCTTTGCAGTACGTTTTATTCCTTCATATTCACAAACTGCTTCATTACCATTTATTTCTATAACACGCATTGGTATTGCTACACACATAAGTTTCTCCAAAAAATGTTAGAATGTTACTCCTAAACTTAATCCTAAATTAAGATTGTTCGCAAAGAAAGTAAAATCTTTAGATATTTTTACTTCTTGTGGATTCAACGCACATCCTATATCTATATTTACTACTAAAATTTTAAACCCTAAACCAAAAGTATAAAGTTGATCTTTTTCATATGCTAAATTTTTAATATATCCCATTCGTACTGAAGGTAAAAATGGTGGATTTATCTCTAACCCTAAAGCAAAGTTTTGGATATCATATCCCTCAACAAAAGTATGTGCTTTGTTTAAATCACATCCTATGTTTAAATATAAAATTTTATATAGTTTACCTGCTAAAGCTACACTTACTTGACGAGATAGTTTTAATTTATCTTCAGTAGAAACAATGGCAAACTCTGGTTCTACTAAATTTTTTATAACTATCCCTGCTGAAGTTTCAATCAAAGGTACAGGTATTGGCAATTTATACATTGTACCTAAATCTATCCCTATAGCATGTGAAGTTCTAACAAGTTTGTTTTGTATATCAGTGATATCATTAAAATCAATTGCATCTTTTTCTTGGAAAATTTTGAAATCATAATATATTGTTTTACCTATAAGATACTTTAAACTTGCTCCAACAAATAAATCTTTAATAATTTCATAAGAATATCCTAACGCTATCTCTGTATAATTAACTCCTTTTAAAACTAACCCACTATTGTTGTTCGTAAAAGAAGAAGAATTGTTTAACATATTATTAACAAAATTTTCTATTAAATACCGCATATCTTCATCTTTAAGTTGTGTTACAACATCTTTAATTTCTTCATCTTTTGCACCATTATCTTTTGCTAAATTTATCAAAGCATTTGCTATACCTTCAGTATTATCCTTAACTTCAGGTGGTACTGAAACACCAAACTTTTCCAAAGTATCTATTATCCAATTAACACTTTCTTTAAGTTCATCTCTCGTTTGTTCCAAACCAGGATATTTCAGCGTATCTGTAGTAATATAGATTCCTTCATTATTGTTTGTTTCAGAAAATTTTAAACTTTTTGATATAGTAGATTGAGTTGAAGATATAGTATTCGTGCTTAAACTAAACCCAGTATCTATACGAGGTTTTAATCCTATATTTGTAACATTCCTTACACTGAACGCAAAATTTTTTATTTTAAAACCTAACCCGCCATTAACTTGTGTTAACATACCTTTTCCAGGTTTGTTGATATCTACCAAATTTTTTATCCCTTTAAAAAACGAAGCAACCTGTGTCACATCTAATGTTCCACCAGATTGTTGTGCATTACGAATTTTTTCAAACTTTTCAGCAGTGTCTATTATCTGGTTCACATTATACAATATATCACCAGTAAAATTTACTCCTAAAATAAAATCTGTTCTTAAATCAAATATACCACCATTGTGTAACCCAGCAGGATTTGAATATAACGAATATAAATCGCCATAAGATGCACTATATACACTACCTAAAGATAAAGGTTTAATACCATAATCAACTTGTGTTGCAAAAATGTTACCTATAATAATTAACAAACAAATAATTATATTATTCATTGTTTTTTAATATATCCTTACATCTTTGAAATTTTTTGTTGTGCTATATTTGACCAATAACTATTTGGATATAAAATATTCATTTTTTCATATATACTTTTTGCAGTTTGTGTATCATTTTTTAATTCATAACAAAATGCTAAAGATTCGTATACACGAGATGTGTAATAATGATCAACATATTTTTGAACAATTTCGTTAAACACTTTTATTGCATTATCTAAATCATTTGTAGCTAAATAACTTTCTCCTAAAATATACATCATAGGTACAACAGCATTCTTCGGCTTTTTTATTTTAAGAAACTCATTACAAACTTGTTTAACTTGTTCAAAATTTTTATTATCATACATAGAAGCTGCTTTTAAATACATAGCATATCCAGCATAACTTGAGTTTTTATAACTATTAATAATTTCATCCAAAATTTTATATGCTTCATTAAAATTTTTTTGATATATATAACTTTCAGCCATAACTATACGTTGAGTCACATACTCTTTTGTTTGTTTTATCCTAAAAACTACAATTAAAACTAATGCAACTGATACTATCAAGACCGAACCTATTCCTATTATCCAATTTTTATATTTTTCATAAAAATTTTTTATTATTTGTGAAAATAATTCAGTTGGATTTTGTTGCATAATTTTTTTCCTCTAAATAAAATAATTTAATTATGATATATTATAGCAATGCTAAAGCATCGCCCTACACATATGATTTTGTCCCCGATGGGAATCGAACCCATATAAGTAGCTTAGGAGGCTACTGCTCTGTCCATTGAGCTACGGGGACAGTAAATTTAAGCTATTTTAGTTATTGAGTTTGTTGGGTTATCGGGTTAAAAATCAATACTTAACAATTGAAAAAACTTCGTAATCTCTAAGTTTATCTCGAGGATTTAAATATGTCAATTCAACTACAAAACCTAAACTAACAACTTTACCTCTACACTCTTCTGCTAATTTTGCTACAGCATATGCAGTACCGCCGGTTGCTAAAACATCATCTATAATTATAACATTTTCTAAAGGTTCAATAGCATCTTGGTGTATTTCTAAAATATCTGTACCGTATTCAAGTTGATATTCTATAGAGATTGTTTTATATGGCAATTTCCCTTTTTTTCTTATAGGGATAAATCCACAACCAAGTTTATATGCAACAACACTCCCAAAAATAAACCCTCGTGATTCTATAGATAAAACTTTTTGTATATTTTTATTTTTATACTGTTCAACAAAAATATCTATTACAGACCTAAACACATCAGGATTTTTTAACAATGGTGTTATATCCCTAAAAATTATCCCTTTTTTAGGGAAATTAGGTATGTCACGTATATATTTTTTTATTTCTTCTGATTTCATAGGTTTATTTCTCTAAAAAGCTAAAGATAAAGTTTATATTTAACATATGCTGATAATTTATCTAAAATTTGTTTTTCTGTTTGTCTCACATACTCAGGTGAAACATGTAACATTTTTCCTATACTTCTGTAAGACAAACCTCTTTTTAAGATACCATGTTTTACTTGTGTGTATCTTTGTTTAATAATAAAAATTTCTTTTTTAGTAAGTAGTTTTTTAAATACTTCGTCTAATGTTTCGTGAACGGATATTATTGAAAGAATTTCTTCCGGCGATAAAGATTTATCTTCAATAAAATCTTCAATAGTAGCATCGTCTCCTACAGGTGTAGCAAGCGATTCTGCAACATTCAACATATTTATTTGTTGAGCTATTTTTTTTGCTTTATTATAAGAAATTTTCAACACCTTTGCTAACTCGTCCAAATTAGGTGTTCTACCAACTTTCTTAGAAATTTTGTTATATGCTTTGTACCATTTTTTAAAAGTTTTTACTAAAGAAGGAGGTAATTCTGCAACAATGAAAGGTTTTTCTTTCAAATACATTTGAATAGATTGTTTAATCCAGAACTCAGCATAAGCCACAAATGAAGAATTTTTTGAAATCTTATGTCTATTTATTGCTTTTAACAATCCTATAATACCTTCTTCTATTAGATCAGAAAGTTCTAAGTTCGTTTTTATATATTTTTTATAAATTTTTTGTGCAATTTTTACTACGAGCCATAGATATGAATTAATTATTCTTTCTTTTATTTTATTATCTCCAGTCCTTCTATATTGTTTCAATAAAATATTAAATTCTTCTTCTTTTAATCGTGGTGTAGAATTGATTATATTCTGAATATTCTCTGGTATTTCCATAGTGGTTAGTTTTAAAATTAAAATAATATTTTAAATTCTTTATAATTTAATGGTGTCAAATTTTCTATTTTTACATCTTTTACAACAGCATATTCATGTTCTGTTTTTATCCGTTGGATAAATCTATCTATATTTGTTTTTTGATACGATTCAGCAACTATTTCAACACTGCCATCATAGTTGTTTTTGACATATCCATAAATATTTTCTTGTTCAGCAATTTCTCGAACAAACCATCTATATCCTATTCCCTGGACTCTCCCCTTAACAATTATCTTTACACAAACTAATTCTTTTCCCATTTTTTCTTTCTAATTAAGTTTTTATTGAAATACCAAATAAAAAGTTATAAAACAATATATTACTTAAATTTTTTATGTCAGAAATAAACAATCCAAGTTTTATATCTGGCATAAGAAGTATACGAACACCTAATGTATAAAGTTGTTCTACAGGATTCATATCAATCATATATTCAACCCACTTTGTATATTTTGAAATCGCGATAGTATATATAAACTTTTCTTTTTGTGTAAAATGGAAAAAAAAGTTTGTTAATATAGAAGTAGAATAAACTTCTGGTAGGGTTTTTTCTATAGCCATAAATGGTGTTGTTCTATAGAACCCAACTGCTAAATCAATAGGTTGTCCTTTTGATGAATTTATCATTTTATATTTAACATATGGTGAAATTTTTGTTATGTTTTCATTAAAATTTGTCATATTTTGTTGTTCGTTTAAATTTAATTTAATCCCAACTTCTGAACTTGGTGTAGCACCAAATGTTATAGAAACATCAAATCTGTAAATACCCAACAAAATTTTATTTTTAGAAAGAATATAAGTGTTAAAAGAATAAAACTTCCCACAAGATCCTTCAACACGAACAGATTCTGCAAAATATTTATATCTGGTTATTGTGGCTTGTGTAGAAAATAAATTGATCGATAAGATAAAAAATAGAATAATAAATTTTGGTATTTTTATAATTCCTTCTTTAAGTAATAGATTTATTTCATCAATTGTTGTTTTAATAATTGTTCGTGCATTTTCATATAACTGTTTCCGTGAAAACTTTTTCCTTGCTAATTTTTGTTTTATTGCAACATTACCAGTAGTAGCTGCTATTTCAGGATATAGTTCCCATTCTTCCATTGTAGGTATTATATAATCCTTATGTATTCCTTTTTTTTCTGCAAACTTAGCTATAGTTTGTGCTACTTTAATACACATCTCGTCAGTAATAGTTTTTGCTTGTACATCTAACACTCCTCGAAATATCCCAGGGAAACATAACGAATTATTAACCTGGTTAGGAAAATCCGACCTACCAGTAGCAACAACTGCAGCACCTGCTTGTTTTGCTTCTTGAGGTAAAATTTCTGGTACAGGATTTGCTTCAGCAAAAACTATGGGTTTACTATTCATTTTTTTAATCCATTCTTTTTTTATCACACCAGGTCCTGGCCGTGATGCTGATATAACCACATCTCTGCCTACTAACGCTTCTTCTATACCACCCTTAATTTTTTCTTTATTTGTTTTCAGACACAACTCCCATTTTTCTTTATACAATTCAGCATTTTGTTTTATATCCTCTCTATCAGTATGAAGTGTACCTTTTGAATCAACAACAACTATATTCTCTGATTTAACTCCTGCTTTTATCAACAATCTTGCAATACAAACATTTGCTGCACCTGCACCTATTAAAGCAACTTTTATCTCATCTAGTTTTTTATTAACAATTTTTAGTGCATTAATAAGACCAGCAAGTGTAACTGTAGCAGTTCCTTGTTGGTCATCATGCCAGACAGGTATATCAAGTTCTCCTTTAAGTTTTTCTAAAACATAAAAACATTTTGGTTGCTCAATATCTTCAAGATTTACCCCGCCGAAAGACGGAGCGATTGTTTTCACAACTTCTATAATTTTATCAGCATCTTTAACATTTAATACAATAGGTATCGCATCAACACCACCAAGATATTTAAAAATTAATGCTTTGCCTTCCATCACAGGTAATGCTGCTTCAGGGCCAATATCACCTAAACCTAATACACGACTACCATCAGATACAATAGCTATTGTGTTCCACCTGTTTGTATACTCAAAAACTTTTTGTTTATCTTTATAAATCTCTTGTGATACAGCTGCAACACCTGGTGTGTACCAATAATTGAAATCAGACAAATTTTTTACTATACATTTTGGTATAGTAGCAATTTTACCTTTATAAAACTTATGTAACTTTAACGATTTTTTATAAATCTTATTTGTCTTTTTTTCTTTCATTTTTATTTTGAACATAATGGTCGGGGTGGTGGGACTTGAACCCACGACTTCATGGTCCCGAACCATGCGCTCTGAATCCAACTGAGCCACACCCCGAAAAAAATAAGTTTACACTCTCTTTTTATAAGCTTCAAGGAATGAATCACAATAAAGTTGTTTCCCTAACAATAATTCACCTGTGATGATAGCGTCAATAAGATCTTTATCCAGAGGGTTAAGTATAGCGCTGTCAAGTCCACTATGTATCGCTAAAACAACATAAGTACGGTCTATTAAACTTCTGTATTGTGTCCCTTGGGATACATTTGATAAACCTAACAAACTTTTTGGTGGCGGGTCTGAGAGAACTTTTATTTGTTGTATAACTTCAAGTACAGCAACAGCATTTTGTTGTGCTACATTAACAGGAAGAATCACAGGGTCAATATACAAATTTGTAAGGTCATATTCGTATTCTAAACATTTTGATATAATATTTGTAACAAGTTCCATTTTGCCAGAAGTATCCTGTGGGACACCATGTTTTGATATTGTTAACGCGATAAGTTTTGCGTTATATTTTTTTGCCATCGGAACATAAACATCAAGTTTTTCGTTATCAGCATGAGTCGAATTTAAAAAACTGCCTTCGCCAGCAAGTTTCAAACCTTCTTCCATTATCTCAGGTTTTGTAGTATCAATAGCTAACGGTGCAGAAGTTACCTCGCGGATAGTTTTTATCAACCATATCATATCTTCTAAAGGACTTAAAGATTCAGGTCCTACATTAACATCTAACGCGTCAGCACCAGATTCAATTTGTTGTAATGCAAGAGTTTTTATAAATTCAGTATTATGTTCTTTTATAGCTTGGCTCACTTTTCTAAACATACCATTTATTTTTTCACCTATTATATACATAGTTTTTTTCTCTAAAAATTTAGATTTGTGTTATAAGTTTATAACAAATTTGAATATTATAATCAATATATAAGAAAAAAATCAACAAAATTTTGATGATAAGAAAAAATAAAAGTTTAAAAGATAAATTTTAAGTTTGTTTTTTAACGCTGATTTTTTAGATTTTTAATATAGTCTCTTTATTGTTAATAAAATACAATTTATGTTCATCATAAATAACAAACCATTTACTTTTGTATCTCTCCCACAGTTTTGTTAACTATTTTATGATATTTTGTTTTTTTCCGTTTTGTGCAGCTAATAAATAATTTCTACTATCACTTTTTAGATCTTTTAATAACTTTTGAGATAATTCTTTTTTTATAGTTTCATTGTTGTTTACAATATGAAAAAATTCTATATGTTTTTTTTCAATTTCTCATAGTTTTCATGTGACCATTTAAAGTAATCGCCTCGGTCTTGATTAATAAAATTAATTTTATTATTCTTTATAAGTTCTTTAAACTTTTTTTGATTAACCGCCCAATTTTTTGTATAGATGTTATTATCTATGCATAAATATACAAGTGTAATTTTTTTCGGTAATGATTCCCTGAGAGATTATTTTAATTTTTTTATCTTTTACTTCTTCTTTTAATATTCCTTCTACAACAACTTCTGCTTCCCATAATTTGGTATCTTTGAATTGTTTTACTTTTATTATAGTCCCAGTTATAATCAATTCTGATTGTTTTACTGATGAAAGCAATTTCCCATCAAGGTTTTCATATATTTCCAGTATGGTTGGAATCAGGTTTTGACTTTTAACATTTTCAGTTGAAGTTATTTGTGTTGGTATTTGTTCGTTTTTTATTTGTTTTGCTAATCCAAAATTAATTATCTCCATCAGAAAAAACATTGTTGTAGCAAATAATTTTAATTTTTTCATTGGTTTATTTCACCGCCAATTTTATATTTCAATTTTTTAATAATTCTTTCAATAGATTAAACATTCGTATTCCATGCCAAATCTGTTGCTGTTATTGTTAATGTATGTTTATTCCAACCACAAACTGTTGTTGTGGAAAGAGATATATCAGATTCTAAATCTTCCCACCTGCCTACAAGTTTACCATCTACATATGCATATACATCATCTACTGCCGCTCCTTTAACACCTTGTTATCAAAAATTGATACTATCTTATAAAAGTTCACACGATTACTACCTGTGTTTGATATGTCATACGCATTCACTATAAACTCTCCACTTTCTGGAAATGGCTTCGATTTGTTGAATATCATACCATCTTTAAGTACAAGTAATTTGTCAACTGACTTAAAGTATACCTCCCCAATCACTCCATTGTTAGTGTCTGGGATCTCAAAATAAAGTAATGGATTTTCCGAATTGTTCCTATCCCCTACCTCAAAGTGAAGATGGTATGGGTAAGGATTGCCACGCGAATCAACACCACTATTCCCTGAAGTAGCAATACGTTGCCCTTCACGAACATAATCACCTACTTTAATATTATTAAAGTAATCATCCTTTTCTAAATGATAATACCTAAAACGCTTATTAATTTCTAAATAGTATCCTGTTGAATCCGTATATCCTTTACCAGTAATCATCCCATCTTCCGCAGCAAGTACAGGTTGTTGTTTCACTCCTATATCAATACCTTTATGTGTACGTGTTGCACTCCTAAACTCACCTAATGTACTTGTTATAGAATATCTCCCAGGCGAACCCTCAGGTATTGGCCAAGTAAGAGTATATGTATCAGCTAAAAACAAAAAAATACTTAGAAAAAATATAAAAATGTTTGTCTTATTAATAATTACCCTTATTAAACTTTTCATAAATTCTACTATAACCTCCTATTTACCAAACTCATATAACTCGACTTTATTCTCTTTTACTACAACAAAACCATTTTTTTCAGGTATCAGTTTGATTTCTGATAAAAAATCGTTTTTGGAAATCTCTTGTGTTCCTAATATCTTACCATCCCAAGTAGCAATGAAAATTATTTCTTTTAACTTTTCTTCAGGCTGTATTTTTATAAAAATTAAGTCTTTAGTAAGAAAAAGAAACTTATCAAAAGGACCACTATATCTATTAGGAATAGGTAAAGTAAACATTTTTAATAATTTACCACTCTCAATATTTAAGATATGAACAATACTATATCTTTCTTCAAAAACTACCATTTTGCTGTCAAAAATTTCAATATACAAACCACTGCTCTTTAACTCATAGTCCCAAATTTCTTCACCATTTTTTGTTTTAAAAGCATAGATTTTAAACTTAGAAGAATTATAATTCACTCCCCAATGTATTACAAACGCAAAAATCTTATCTCCAGAAGGAGAAATTATTAACTTATCAACCCGATAATTTAACTCTATTTTTTCCAAAGAAGAACACCTCTATCATTGAAAACAGATATCCCTCCTTTCTTTCCACCATCGCGCGAAACTGCTACATATTTTGAATCACTAGAAAATACTATGTTATATGGAAACCCATAGAAATCAAAAACATTACTTGTGTTTAGTAAATTGCCATTTATATCAAAAAATTTTATCTCACCATACATACCACTTTCGTCTGCATAATATCCAACAAAATATCTATTATCTGGCGATGCTAATAACTTAACATAATCATCTATCTTTTTTATTAAATTACCTTCTTTATCATATATCTCATAACCATCTAACGAACTACCTTTTATTCCGTAGTCCTTTCCCCTTTTTAATAAAACCCTTTCCCCACTCGATATTATATAAACTGACCCCCATTCAACTTCAGCTGATTCATTTTTTTGTTCTTCTCTTATCTTATTAGCTATCTTTTCATCATATTTTTTAAACCTTTTCTCTTTTATCAATTCTCCTTTCTCATTATAAAACTTAATCGTATCTCCATCCACTTTTATTCTCGGCTGTTCCTTCTTAGGCTCTTTACCCTTCCATCTCTCGTACTCCTCATAACTATTAAACTCTTTCACCTTAACAATTTTTAATTTCGGTTATTCAGATTTGGCCAAATTGTATGAGAAAAGAAAAAATATAAACAAAATAGTTTGAATAGTTTTTTGGTTCATTGTGTTGTCCCTCCTGATAGGTTATAATATAATTACGTTAGTCACAAAATTATTTTCTCAATGATAATTTAAAAATTGTTCCCCACTATTTTTTATTTTTGATAACTTTTTAATTAAAAAATCACACTTACTTTCTGTCTAAAGATTCAGGTATCATTTTTGATTAGCAGATTTAGTATTATTTTTTTGAAATTTCAGATTTCATTACAAAATATAAACAGATTTTTTCAAATTTATGAAGGATTATTTCTTTATTAGGCTGGATTGCAATCTTACTCTCTGAGAGAAATGAAAACAAACATTTTTGACTCATAACAAGTTGAAAATACAAAATCTAATTTTTATGTATCAAGAGATTATAAAAAATTTTTAATTTAAAAAAATTACTTAATAAACAACTTTTTAAATTTTGATAAGAACCGAACAAATTTTAACAGACAATTAAACGCCAACTACTATTAATTCACAACTTGAATGTTAAAGTAGTTGCATATGGCAGTTAATAATTGTATTTTCATCTTTTTAGATAAGAATAAAACAAAACTAAATTTGTATTTCTCAGATAAGATTTTTACAATAAAACAATTTTAGGAATAGAAATATGTTTTAATACAGAGTCCCTGATTTAACAAAACCAAAATGAACAGGATTTCCTAACTTGTCAATATATGTAAAATCTATCCCTTCACACTCGTCTGACCATTTTAAATCGTTAACACCAATTATATGTTCACATTCAGCACCATTCAACCATACACCTGACCAATTATGCGTAGCACCACCGCCATAACTATTATAAGTCCTTGCATTTCTTGTATTAATCTGAATTTCAAAATTGTTCATAAAAATTAAAGGGTCAACATCGGGACCGTTTATATCATTAAATTTTTTCCATCTCCATGTAATTTTTTTAAATATCCATTTTCAACATAAAAAGATGGCACCGGTATAAGTAAATAATCAAAAGTTTGTTCTAACCCTGATATATTAAATTTAAGTAGACCCCAGCCCATTGTACTAGCATCTATTACATATTCACCATCAACTGGGAATACAGTTCCACCATTTGGACCTACATAATTTTGAGTAGGTCTACCAGTTGTAGTAGAATGTGTAGCAGTATAATTACTTGGAAAAGTTATCGGTAAGTTTAAGAATCCCAGGTTTTCGCCGTAACTATTATCATAAATATTGGACTTTATTCTTACAGAAAAATTTGTATGAAAACCATTAAGCCAAATTGAAGTAGAAATAACACCATCATATATTCCATCAGCAGTAGCAGACGAAACAGTACATCCTTTGAAACCGAGCTGAAAACGGAAAGAAAAATTATATCCTTCAATAAAATCTACCTTACCATTGCTGTTAGCATCTGGATTTTTAAGAATACTTGACATAACTTTTGACAATTTACCCAAAATTACTTTTTCTTCATCCGTTATAGATATTTCTTTCCCTTCACCTACAGGATCATAAGATGGCACTGCAATATTTCCATAACTATCAGAAGAAAAAGAAATTGTTTTAAGGTCAATTTCTGATACACCAGTAGTTAATTTTTCTAATGGTAATATATTAAGTGATGTGTCAGAAGATACTGACAACTGAAGTGCACCTGCTAATGAATCATCATCGTTAACAAAAAGGACACCTAAATGTCTATTTCTTTCTTCTGAGATATCTACTGAAAAAGTCGAAGTGCTTATAGTATTTATATCAACTACTCTAAATACACTTGTAATATCAGAACCACCAGGAAGAACACTTATAAAAACAATTCTATTAATTTTAGATGATGTTGTTGCAGCAAATCTTGGTGCAGAAGTAGTATTACCAGTGCCTATCTGTCCTTTTAAGACAAGAGAAGGTTTGTTTTCTTGGTTAATTTTTCTATCCAAAACTTTTTCATCTAACTCTTTTACTTTTGACTTTACTGCTCCTGTCATACCAAAATGAAGTCCACCAGCATAAAGTAGAACAGCTGAGATACTAATGAAACCGATTAAAAGTATTTTCTTCATAATTACCCCCACATTTTTTATATAAATTACTTTATTTATCTCGGTATTTTTTACCCAACCTTATTTTTTACTAAAATAATAATTTATTCCGAAATTTATCACATACTCACCACCTGAAACAGATACAGAAGTGTCCTTATCTTTAAGAAATATAAACGCAGGACCAAAATCTATCTGTAACGAAAGTTTTTTAGTAAAAAAAATACTCGCCACCAATAAAAAGTTCGCTTGCAAACCCGTTACTTTCACTAGTCTTACTCTTGAAAGAAACAAAATCATATTCTAACCCAGTAAACAAAACATATTTTATCTTAGATGAAAAATAATAATAGTTTCTTAAACCAACAACAAAAATATCGTTTTCTGCTTGATATTTTATTTCGGTTGAGATTTTGTTACTAAAAAAATATCTTGCTGCAATACCAGGATAGTTTAATCCGACGCTAAACTCACCTTTAGCAATTTCAGCAAAAGTTAAATAAGAATTAAAAAGTAAACAAACTGTTATCAGAACTATAAATTTTTTATTCATTATTATAAACCTCCGTTTAAAAAACAAAATACTTAATGTATAAAATGGTTACAAAAAAAAATAACTTATTTCTGCATCAAATACAAAAGTTAAATTTTATATAAGAGATAATTATAAAAAAATGAGCAAAAATAGTTAACCACACTTATTTTTTATCTTTTTACTAAATGATAAGTATCAATTAAGAGATGAACAATTGTTTAGTATGAGATTGAAAATAGGTGTGTTCATATAATTTTTTAAATATACAAGTGGAATGTTGGAATAAAAAAGTAATATAAAAGTATTTTTTGAACATTATTAAAAATATACTAAATTAAATCTTGTTTGTCAACATATGAAATTTAAAAAATTTTGTTGCAGATAAAGAACTGCCGCGTGTGGGATTTGAACCCACGCGCTGTTAAGCATACGCTCCTCAATCCCGCACTTTTTTGCGAGGAGGGGGACTTGAACCCCCACGCCTTTTCGGCATACGCCCCTCAAACGTACGTGTCTGCCAGTTCCACCATCCTCGCATTCATCAAAAAAGTGCGGGACTGCTAATTCCACCACCACGTCATATTCTTGTTGGTTAAGAAGAGAATTACTTTATAATAGTTTCCAACCCTGTCCGAGAAGAAAAAATAGTAAGTCCTATTGTTGTCAAAACAAACAATACAGCAAGAACTATTGTAACTTTTTTCATAAACATAGACCCAGCTGAAGTTGAAAAAATTTGGTCTGCACCACCACCAAAAATACCGCCTAACCCGCCCATCTGTCCAAGTTGTAATAGTATTGAAACTATAAGAAGAACTGATATTAAAATATGTAAAATATAAATAAGTGTATACATTTTTTTCTCCTAATGTTGTATAATTTATAATTAGCGAAGCAAACTTCAATACTATTTATTTCTAATATTCGCTAATCACTATTCAACAATCACTGTCTAAAGCAGAGTAAAATCTACAAATAAAAAAAAATATGAGATTGCGTCGTCCATCGCTGACACTCCTAGCAATGACTTTCAGCAAAGAAAAAGATTCAACTACAAATTTAATTACTTTTATTTATCCATCAAAACTTCTATACCAGGCAACTTCTTACCTTCAAGCAGTTCTAACGACGCTCCACCACCTGTTGAAATATGTGAAAAACCACCTTCTAATTTAAACTTTTTAATTGCAGAAACAGAATCGCCACCACCTACTACTGTAGTAGCACCTTTTTTTGTTGCCTGAGTTATAAGTATAGCAACTTGTTTAGTCCCTTCAGCAAAATTGTCTATTTCAAACACGCCCATAGGACCATTCCACACAATAGTTTTTGCAGAAAGAATTATGTTTGAAATTCTTGTAATTGTGTTTTTACCAATATCTACTCCAATATATCCATTAGGAATATCAACACTATCAACATATTTTGTTTCAGCAGTAGGTTCTATTTTTTGTGTCACTATATGGTCTATAGGTAACAATATATTAACATTTTTTTGTTCTGCTTTCTTCAACAATTCTTTTGCAAGGTCAAGTTTATCCTGTTCAACAAGCGAATTACCTACAGATATTCCTCGGGATAACAAAAATGTATATGCCATTGCACCACCAATAATTATTGCATTAACTTTATCCAACAAGTTTTCTATTACACCAATTTTATCAGAAACTTTTGCACCACCAAGTATTGCTATAAAAGGTTTTTCAGGCGAAGTTAAGATTTTATCAAAATAAGTTATTTCTTTCTGAAGTAGGAATCCACATACTGCTGGTAAAAATTTAGCAACAGCATGTGTTGAAGCATGTGCTCTGTGGACAGAACCGAATGCATCTTGGACAAAAACACCATTATCTCCTACAAGAGATGCTAACTCTTTTGCAAACTGGTCATCATTTTTTTCTTCTCTTGGATCAAACCTTACATTTTCTAAAAGTAAGACCTCACCATTTTTTAGTTCTTTAGCTAATTTTTTTGTTTCTTCGTCAATGATACCTTTTGCCATTATAACTTTTCTTTTTAAAAGTTCTTCTAACCTTTTTGCAACAGGTTTCAAAGAATATTTTTCTTCAGGTTTACCTTTTGGTCTACCAAGATGGCTCATCAAAATTATAGCACAGTTTTGTTCTAATAAATAATTTAAAGTAGAAAGTGACTCTTTTATACGAGTATCATCATCAACTTCGCCTTTGTCATTAATTGGAACATTATAATCAACACGAACTAAAACTTTTTTGTTTTTTAAATCTATATCTTTTATAGATTTTTTCATAACACTACTCCTTGTTTATAATTATTTCATTGTTGAAACAAAAAATATTTTGCATATATCCTGATAATAGGATTCTGGTGAAAAAGTACCCATGCTGCTAAAATATCCCCGCTTTTGGCGGAGACAAGGAATACAACAAATTATAATATTGCCACGTCCCGCCTTCAGCGGGACTGCAAGTTGCGGGACAACGAAGCAATCTCGTTGTAAAAATAGATTGCCACTCCCACAAATTGCGGAATTATCGTGGCTTGAAAACCCCTCCTGCAACAGGGCTTTCAGCAGACTCCAGATTGCGGAATTAGGTGATAATAAAGCAGAGCTTTACGCTCTGTATCTACAATACTACAACACTACAATACTTTACAGACCTTTTTCTACCATATATTCAGCTAAATCAACTACACGATTTGAATATCCCCATTCGTTATCATACCAAGACAGAACTTTGACTAAATTGCCATCAATTACATTTGTAGATAAAGCGTCTACAATTGAACTTGCATAAGAATGATTAAAATCAACAGAAACCAATGGTTCTTCACAATACTCAAGTATACCTTTGAGTTCCCCTTCAGCATATTTTTTAAGTGCTGAGTTAATTTCTTCTTTTGTAGTAGATTTTTTAACTATGCAAGTAAAATCAACTACTGAAACATTCGCTACTGGAACACGTATTGCGAACCCGTCAAGTTTACCTTTAAGTTCAGGTATTACTCTACCAATAGCACGTGCAGCACCTGTTGTAGTCGGTATCATTGACAAAGCAGCAGCTCTTGCTCTACGAAGGTCAGAATGTACTTGGTCTTGTATTCTTTGATCATTAGTATATGCATGAATAGTTGTCATTAACCCTTTTTCAATACCGAATATTTCATTAAGAACTTTTACTACAGGAGCTAAACAGTTTGTTGTACAAGAAGCATTTGATACTACATGATGATTCTTAGGATCATATTTATCATGGTTTACACCCATTACTATGGTAATATCTTCCCCTTCAGCAGGTGCTGTGATAATAACTTTTTTTGCACCACCTTTTGTAATATGATTTTCTGCACCTTTAACAAGTTTACCTTTTTTGTTAACACCATCTTGTTTAATAGTGAACAATCCTGTTGCTTCAATAACTATTTCTACACCTAAATCTTTCCATGGAAGTTCAGCAAGGTCTGATTTTCTGAATACTTTTATGTTTTTACCATCAATTGAGATTGTTTCTTCATCAATTACTTTTACTTCGCCATTGAATCTTCCATGAACAGAATCGTATTTGAACAACATAGCATTTGTTTTTGCATCAGCAAGATCGTTTATTGCAACAAGTTCTATAGACGAATTTTTTCTTTCCATTATTGCTCTTGCTACTAACCTACCTATTCTACCAAATCCGTTTATACCTACTTTTACCATATTTTTACCCCCCTTTCGTTAATTTAAAGTGCCAGTCACGAAATTAGTTTTTCCGACGATAATTAATTAGCTTCCTAAAAAAATTGCCCCTCCAAAATTTTTTTCAACTTTTTGGTTAAAAATTTTGTATTTTTTGTCTCCACCAACTTTCATTTAAGACATTCCAAATGGGGGTGGAGGGCAAATTTTGTTGCTTGACTAATTTCGTGACCGGATATTATTTTTATAATTACTCCCGCCTAATCAACTTGCCCTCCACCTTCATTTTTTGTATTTTTTATGTGTTCACAAATATATCTCAGTCACGAAATTCAGGAGGTGCTTATGTTCCAACAATCTCTATTTAAACCAACTATCGTTTCAAAAGAACAACTTGAAAATTTTCAAATCCTTTTCTCTAATTTACCTTCATTAGAAATCTTACACTCTCGCGGACGTCCTTTGTTAAACTCCAAATTCTCTCTCTTATGCACTTTAATCTATAAAAACCTAAGAGGTATGACATCTTTCGTAGATGTATTAAATGAAATAAAAGATATACCGGCTGTTAAAAAATTACTCGGATTTAACTACATCCCAAACAAAGAACGTATCTCTTCCTTCGTAAGAAATACACCAAACAAATTTTTCCAATCAATCCGAGAAACTCTCCTTTACGAATTGATCTCCTTCGGCCAAATCACAGGTAAATATCTCTCTTGTGATAATACTCCCATATTCGCACATGTCAAAGAAAATAATTTTAAAACAAACATCTCTAACCGCTTCGACAAAACTAAAACCCCTAAAGGTGACCCTGATGCTACATTAGGAGTTTATGTTATCTATCGCCCAGAAAAGAAAATAGAATATTTCTGGGGTTATCGTAACCACATCGTAAACGATGCTATCGCTGAATTACCTATCGCTGAAGTTACTAAACCTAATAACGTCTCCGGTTCACTCTTATTTATTCCACAACTCAAGTATATAAAAGATACTTTCCATTTCGATACAAAAGCAGTTATAGGTGACTCTGAATTTGATTCAGCATCTAATATCGAATTCGTCATCAAAGAATTAAAAGCAAAACCTATCATAGCTAAAAATCCAAGAGGATCCTCTAAACATCAAATCTCTTTCTCTGATACAGGTCACCCTATCTGTATCGCAGGTATCCCTATGTTATCTCGTGGAATATATTTCGATAAACAAGAAAATCGATGGAGACATAAGTTTATATGTCGCATAAAAGGTTCTAAAAAATTCGCAAAACAAATCGGCGGATGGTACCCTTGGAACCATCCTAACTTCACTAATAACCGGTACGGATGTTGTTTTAATCCAAGAATAGATGTCGACGAATCTCTCCGCAAATCTATAGATTACGGCTCCGAAACTTTCAAAAAACTTTATGCTCTAAGAACAAGTTCTGAAAGAATCTTCTCACGATTGTTAAACTATCTCATCCAACATCCATCTGTCACAGGATTACAAGCAGTAAGTAATCTCTGTACCATTGCTCATATCACTATCTTACTCGTCGCTTTAACAGCTGTAAAAACAGGACACAAAGATAAAACTAGATTCGTTAAAAATTTCATAAGAACACTTTAAAATCTGACTTTCCATCTTTTATCATCTTTTGCTAAATTTTAACGCAAAATTTCGCATCTTTTACAAAAAACTAAAATAATTTTGTCAAAGAACAATCCCGCAAGTTGCGGGATAAGAATTTTTAAAAACCGCTATTTTCGTGACTCCCTATTAATTTAAATTTATTTTGAAATATAACAAATTAAAAAATTAAATTCAATATAACAAAAAAATTTTTTATAACCAATTATTTTGTTTATACCACAGATAAGTTTCTTTCAATCCTACAATAAGAGGTGTGTAAGAAAAATCTGGTAAATAATTTTTAAGTTCAGAACTTTGACAAAGCCAATGACTTTTTGATAATTCTGCAAGTTTGTCTCTGTTAAACTCAGATGGTTTCTTATATACAACTTTATAAAATTTTTCGTTTAAATACGCGGCAATATATCCAAACAAATATGGAATATAAACTATTTTTATTTTTTTGTTTACAACTTTCTCAAATGTTTCTTTTATTTCATATATACTATAACATTTATCTTCAGCAACAAAAAATGTTTTATTATAAATGTTATCTGAATTAACAATTTTTTCTATTGCATTTATTAAGTCATAAACATATGTAAATTGTATATAAAACTCTTTTGAAAAAGTTGGTATTATACCTTTTTCTGCAAGTTTGAAATATATAAACATATCTTTGTCATATGGCCCATACACAGCAGCTGGACGTAAAATTATAATGTTTATTTTATTAGAATATTTTTTTAATTCTTGTTCGGCAAGAAGTTTACTTTTTCCATAATGTGATACAGGTGTACATTTTTCATCTGAACTTTTAAAATTTAAAAATTCACAAGGACCCGCAGCTGCTTGTGAAGAAAGAAATATAAATTTTTTTAAGTTATGATTATGTTTTACAACAGTTTCAACCAAATTTTCTGTACCAAGATAATTTACATCATAATATGTTTTATCTTCAATACATCTTAGTACTGCTGCTGAATGTATTATAACATCAGCTGATTTAACCGGTTCTATTAAACTATCTTTATCTCTCACATCGCCATAAAAAATTTTTACTTTATCAATATTTTCTTTTAATCTTTCTATATTACTTGTTTTTCTTATCAAAATTTGGACATTATATTGCTTTGTTTCAACAAGTTTATTAACAATACTACTGCCGATCAACCCGTTTGCTCCTGTAACTAATATATTCATTTTTCTTCCAGTTTGTTTAACACAGATTCTATTTCTTCTTCAGAAAAACCTTTGTATTGTAAAAAATCATAAATCTTTTTTTTATCAGGTTTATTATATTTCTTTTTAACAATTTGAATAATGTTTTCAACTTGTTGCTGTTTTAAATTTTCAACATTTAATTTGTTTAGTATCTCGTCACTAATTCTATATTTTTCTTTTAATTCGTAAAATATCAAATTTAAACTTTTCCCTTTTGTTAGCCATTTATTTATATATCCGTCAACGAAACGTTGCTCATTGAGATAATTTAACTGTATAAGTTTTTCAACAACTTTATCAACATCTTTTTCTGAAGATGATTTAGTTCTCAACTTTTCTTTTATTTCATAAACACTTCTGTCTCTATATTTCAACAATTTACATCCGTAGTTGAACAATTTGTCAAACAAGTTTTTCTTTTGCATAATTAAAAACCAAACTTATAAGTTTTAAAAAAATTATTATCAACAAACTTGTCTTAAGTCCTAATACTGGAAAAACTAACATACCGCCTAAGACACCGCCAATCCACCCTCCTAAAGTATCAAATGCAAAAACTATCCCTGTTGTTTTCACTAATTTTTGATTTTCTTTATACAAAATTTTACTAAACACAGGTATCTCTAAACCTATAGATATACTTGAAATTATTAATATACAAAAAAATAAAATATATATTAAAACTTCGTTGTGTGTTATATTAAAAATTTTGATTGTTAAACCAATAATTAATACCGAAATAATTATTAACAATTCTGCTAAGGATAAAGAAAGTTTATATTGCAACTTTGTCCCTAAAAAACATCCTAATGCTGAACCTAACATAAATACAGAAGTTAAAATTGCTATAAGGTAGTAAATATAACCATAAACAATCTGAAATACAAACATTAAAACTAAATTCAACACCATACCAGTATACCCAGTTGTAAGAATTGAATATAAAACAAAAACTCTCTTGTTTTTCTTAACTAACAAAATTGTGAAAACAACGATAATAGCTGAAAAAATTATTACTAATACTAAATTTAAATTTTTTGGTTCAGTAAAAAATTTAAAAAAATTGTAGCTAATCCTATCTTCAGAAACTTTGCCTATCCAATATCTCAAAATATACACTATTGCTTGAGGATTATAATCTTGATTTAAGGAAGATAATTTTATTGTTTGTAATTTTTCTAAAAAATTTTGAATTTGTCTTTGCTGTAATCTATATTCAAGATAATCTTTTGTTAAACTCTTTGTTAATATATTATTTTTATTCAACATTTTAATCACAGTCTGATATGAAAAAATTTTTTCTGTATTTGAACATATAACTATGTTATAACCATCTCCTGGTATAATTTTAATATACTTAAAGTATTTTTTAATTGTTTCTAAAATAATTTTATTAAACACAAGTAAATCTTTAGGTAAATAAACTAAAGAACCTGGTGTGGTAAACACTAAAATACCGTTATCGTCAATTTTATTTTTCAAAATTTTGAAAAACTCTGAAGTGAACAACCTGTTTATTTGTAAATCTTTTGGTTCTCTTAACCCAATATAAACAATATCATAAACTTTTTGTGTTTTATTAACAAAATATCGTGCATCTGTGTAATACAAATTAACATCTTTAAGTTCTTCTGGTACAAATTTTAATACACTTTTTATTAATTTTGGGTCAAGTTCTACATAATCAATAGATATTCCTTTATATTTTTTTAATTCTGATATTATTCCTCCTACACCACCAGATAAAACTAAAACTTTTTTCTGATTTATATTATCTAACAAACTAAAAGGTATATGAACAAATTCTTCAACAAAATTTATGTTATCAGTTGGTATTGTAAACACAGGTAATGAATTAAGATAGAAAGTAATCTGTTGTTCTTGATTTGTTACAGAAATTTTTCCATATATAGAATTTTCATTTAATATAAGATTAAAGTTTTTCCATAATACAAAATTAGTTTTTTCTTCAATTTTTTTAGGTAGTTTAATAAACAATGAAAAAAATACTAATATACTTAAGCTGGTCAATAACACAGTTGTCCTAATATCTTTTATATCATAAAAAGATATTATAATACCTGACAATATATTTATAATTGCTAATATAAATATAATAGTTGCTGTATCAAAAAACTTTAATAACACAAAAGTTAATATAACACCACCTACTATTGTACCAATAAGTTCATAAATATAAGTATATGATATCGGATGTAAAACATTCCGTTGACTGTTTTCAAGAAGTTTTACTGAATATATATATAAACAACCATGAAGAAATGATGGTAAGAATACTACTATTATAGACGATAAAAATATATGAGTTATATTAAATGAAACACCTATAGGAACACTAAAAATTGTCCTTGTGTATCTAACAAAAATTAACGAAAACAAAAAAGAAATAATGAATAAAATTTGTAAAAAAACAAATAAAAAAATTTTTTCTTTCTTATTTTCTATTTTTTTACTTAAAAATAGTATACCTAAAGTTTCTGAAAACAGCCAGTTGGCAAAAATTAATCCTAACGAAAATTCGTTCCCTTCAAAAACAGACAACAATTCACGAATTAACAATGTTTGTGCTACAATGCCACTGAAACCTACAACAAATACGCTTATAACTAAACCACTATACATAATTTAAGTTTTATATTTTGAGTTTATATCTACATATTTTTTTGACAGGTCTGTTGTATAAAAAACAAAACTTTCTTTTTTCCTACTCTTAATATCAATTTTTATTTCAAAAAAATTGTTTAACATTGTTTCTCTTACAACTTTGTCATCTACAAAATTACTTGTTCCGTTTTTAACAACACAATGTTTACCTATATAAATATCAACTTTGTCAATATCAAGTTTTACTCCACTTCTACCTATAGCTGCAAGTATTCGTCCCCAGTTTGGGTCAGCACCATTAATTGCTGTTTTCACAAGTAAAGAATTAGATATTGTTCTTGCTAAAACTTCTGATTTTTCTTTTGAACAATTTTCTATAATGATTTTTACAACTTTTGTCACACCTTCACCATCAAAAAGTAGCTGTTTAATAGTTTCTTCACATACAAATTTTAAAACTTCAGAAAATTTTTTTAATTCATTGTTTGATAATTTATAACTATTTCTATCTCTTAACGAAACAAAAAATATAGTGTCATTTGGTGAAGTATCACCATCAATTGAAAACGAATTAAACAATGGTACAACTGTTTCTTTCATTAATTTTTCCATTAACTTTTTTTCAATCCATAAATCTGTCAACAAAAACACTAACATTGTTGCATGTGGTTTATATAACTTTAATTGCGGAGCTATCATACCAGCACCTTTTGCTATACACAAAACATTATTGTTTTTAAAATGTTTATAAACAACCTTAGGTTTTGTATCTGTTGTAAGAATTGATTTTGCAAACTCTACCACAGAAGATTTATTATCTGAAAGAGACGAGATTAATTTCGGAATAGAATTTATAAAAACTTCTTTAGGTAATGGTTCACCGATAACACCTGTTGATGCAATTAACACTTCTTCTTTTTTTATACCAAGTTGTTTTGCTAAATAACCACAAATCTCTTCTGTAATTTTGAGACCATCTTTACCACAAGCAGTATTAGCACAACCTGAGTTGGTCAATATATATCTTACTTTATCCGTTTTTTTTAAATGTTTTTGTGAAACAATGATAGAATTTGATTTTAACAAATTTTTTGTAAAAGCAGATACACATTCTCCATACGGTTCTATGCTAATTAAACCTATTTTAAGTTTCTTATTGTTTTTTGTTTCAGTAAAAAAACTGTTAAACTTGTATCCTTTCATTAGTTTGTTATTCATATGTTTCATTGAGTTATAGAGTTAGTTGATTATCGAGTTAATTAAATTTTAAACTAATAACTCTGAACTAATTATCTCATCTACTCATTCACCCATCAACTCATCCACCCATTCACTCACCTCAGTCCTTCTGTTTCATCAAATCCAAACATTAAGTTCATATTTTGCACAGCTTGGCCAACAGCTCCTTTGATTAAATTATCAATAGCAACAAAAATTTTTATCCATTTGTTATGTTCTGCAAACCCAATTTCACAAAAATTTGTTTTCACAACATCCCTTGTCTGTGGTAAACTCCCAATAGGCAAAATTTTTACAAATGGACAATTTTTATAATAATTTTTATATTTTTTATATAAACTCATAACTCTGAACTCATAACTCTGAACTCTTATGTAAATTGTTGTCAACATTCCCTGATATTGAGGGACAACATGTGGTGTGAAAACAATTTTTATATTTTTTTGTGCAAGAGAAGAAAGTTGTTCTTCAATTTCAGGTATATGTCTATGTTCACCAGATGCTGAATAAGGATATGTGTTGTTTCCACCATATCCTTCATATTCTTCAACAAGTTTTTTCCCACCGCCTGAATATCCACTTTTTGCGTCTATAATAACTTCTTTCACAAACTTTATTATTGGTACCAAACCTAAAATAACAGTTGTAGGATAACAACCAGGGTTAGCAATAAAATTAGTTTTTTTTATTTGTTGTTTTGTTTTTTTACTCATTTCTGGCAAACCATAGACAAATTTTTGTAATAGTTTTGGCAGAATATGAGAGGTTTTATAAAATTGTTCATACAACTTAACATTTTTTATACGAAAATCAGCACTTAAGTCTATTATTTTTGGTAATTGTTTTTCTCCTAAAACATCAACAAGTTTTTTAACAAACTCTATTGAAACCTTATGCGGTAAACATAAAAAAATAAGGTCTATGTTTCCCAATAATTTGTATATTTCTTCATCATATGTATACAACAATTTAACATCTTCTTGAAGATTATATTCTTTTTTAAATGTATCAAACTCTTGTTGTAATGAAGTTAAAGAGGAAGTAGTCAACAAATACTTTATTTTTACTTTTTTATGTTTCACAAGCAATTTTATAAGTTCTGTTGCTGTTATTCCACTGGTTCCTACTATAGCTATTGTTTTCATAAATTACTCTATATAAATCATTATTATAAATTCACCTTTGGGCTCTGTTGAAGAAATTTTTTTGTAAACTTCTTCAATTGTACCACGAATAAATTCTTCGTAAACTTTTGTTAACTCTCGTGCTACAACACATTTAATTTCTTTACCAAAACTTGACAATAGTATTTCAAAAGTTCTCTTAATCCTATATGGTGATTCATAAAAAACCACTGTTGTGTTATTTAACAATTTAACTTGTTCAAATAACTTTTTTATTTTACCAACTTTTTTTGGTAAAAAACCTATAAAAAAAATTTTCTCTAAAGGTAATCCAGAACATACCACTGCAGGTATAAATGCTGTAACACCAGGAATTGGTACTATTTTGATATTGTTTTCAATACACTCTTTAATGATCAAAAACCCAGGATCAGAAATACCAGGCGTTCCTGCATCAGATACTAAAGCTATTTTATGACCTTGTTTAAGATAAGGGACAATTTCTTTTATTCTTTTTTCTTCTATATAACTATAGTAACTTTTTAGCGGTGTAGTAATACTATAATGAGTTAACAAAATTTTTGTCCTTCTTGTATCTTCACACAAAATTAAATCTACTTCTGATAAAATTTTTACTGCACGATAAGTAATATCTTCAATATTACCAATTGGTGTAGAAACTACATATAGTATACCTGTTTCGATCATTTATACCACTTCTAATGAAAAACTTATATCTCTTGCAGAATGTGTTATTCTACCTAAAGAGACAAGATCTATATTCGTTCTTCTTAACTTCTTTACTTTTTGTTCATCAAGTTTCCCAGAAATTTCAATTTTTGTTTTTGGCAAATTTTCCCTAATCATTTTTATTGCTTTCTTAAGTTGAGTAAAACTCATATTGTCTAACATAATGATATCAGGTTTTATTTTTAAAGCAAGTTTTACTTCTCTTAAATTACAACATTCAATCTCAACATCAGTCGTATAATCCAATCTTTGTCTCATACGATATAAAATTTCTTCAATAGGCAGTTGATAAAGTTCACAAATTTTAATATGATTATCTTTCACTAAAACCATATCGTCCAGTTGAAACCTATGATTTTTTCCCCCACCACAAAGAACAGCGTATTTTTCAAGATATCTTAACCCAGGATGTGTTTTCCTTGTATCATATATTTCAAACTTACCGTTTGCAAGTTTTACAAACTTGTTAGTATAAGTTGCAATACCACTTAGATGTTGTAAAAAATTTAAAGCAACACGTTCTCCAGTAAGTATTGCTCTTGCAGAACCAAAAATTTCAACAACAACTTTTTTTGGTTTAATAACATCTCCGTCAGAAACTTTTGCACGCCATTTTATTCTTCTATCTAACATTTTGAAGACTTCTTTTACTATAGGAAGACCGCATACTATACATTTTTCTTCAGCAATAATTCTTGCTTTAATTTTTAATGTTGGCGGTATTATATTTTCTGTCGTAATATCACCTTCACCAACATCTTCTTCTAACGCTTGTTTTACAATTAATAAAAAATTTTTCCTATCAAGTTTTATTTTCATTTGATTCCGATACACTTGCCGCACAAAATTCTTTTTGTCATATTCAGAAAATATGCCGACTGAAAGTCGGCGACTATCAACTATTGCCTATGAACTATCAACTCTTTCAGTTCTTTTATTTTTTCTCTATACATAATTGCGTTTTCAAAATCAAGTATATCTGCACATCTTTTCATCTCTTGTTCAAAAATTTTTATTAATTGAGGAATATTTTGTTTAGAAACATATTCTAATTTAACATCGCTAACTTCGTAATAATGTTTTTTATTCGCTATATATTGAAATTCTTCATATTCTTTAACAGATTTAACTATACTTTTTGGTGTTATATTATGTTTTTTATTGTATTCAAGTTGTATTTTTCTTCTACGTTCCATTTCTTCTGCAGCATTTTTTATAGAACTTGTGATCTTATCAGCATATAAGATTATTCTACTATTAACATTTCTTGCTGCACGTCCTGCAAGTTGGATCAAGGTTGTTTCGTTCCTTAAAAAACCTTCTTTGTCAGTATCAAAAATTGCAACAAGTGTTACTTCAGGTAAATCTAACCCTTCCCTTAACAAATTTACACCTACTAAAACATCAAACTCGCCTTTTCTTAAATCTTTAATTATATTTATACGTGTAAGTGCATCTAAGTCAGAATGAATATATTTTACTCTATAATTTTGTGCTAACAAATAATCAGCTAAATCTTCAGAAGTACGTTTTGTTAAAGTGTTAACCAAAACACGACCTTTTTCTTTTACAACTTTGTTTATTTCTTTTTTAACATCTTCTACTTGTTCTTTAGCAGAACGTATTTCAACTGGTGGATCAACAAGACCTGTTGGACGAATAATTTGTTCAACAACACGATTCTTAGAGATTTTTATCTCCCACTCAGCTGGTGTTGCTGAAGAATAAATCACATAGTTAAGTAAACTTAAAAATTCATCAAATTTTAATGGTCTGTTATCTAAAGCTGATGGTAATCTAAATCCATAATCAACTAATGTTTGTTTTCTTGACCTATCTCCTTCATACATTCCATAAACCTGTGGGATCGTAACATGAGATTCGTCAACGATACACAAAAAATCTTTTGAGAAATAATCAATAAGACAATAAGGACGTTCACCAGGCTTTCTTCCTGAAAGATGTCTTGAATAATTCTCAATACCATGACAAAATCCTGTTGTTTCAAGAAGTTCTAAATCATTCATAGTTCGTCTATAAATTCGTTCTGCTTCTAAAAGTTTTCCTTGAGATTTAAAATACTCTACTCTTTCTTTTAATTCTTCTTTTATATCTTTCAACGCTTCTTCAAACTTAGGCGGAGTTGTAACAAAATGGCTTGCAGGATAAATATAAAATTTTTTATGTTCAGATACTAACTGATTGGTTAAAGGTTTGTATTCTTTTATATAAACAATCTCGTCATCTTCAATTCTTACTCGGATATAGTTTTCTAAATATGATGGCCAAATATCAATAATGTTTCCTTGATACCTAAAAGTATTTCTTTTAAAATCGATATTGTTTCTTTCATACCTTATTTTAACAAGCTCGTTTGTAAGAAAATCCATTGATATTTTTTTACCAACTTCAAGATAAACACATAAATTTTTAAAATCTTCAGGTGAACCTATATTATAAATACAAGAAACAGATGCTACAACTATCACATCGTCACGAGATAACAAACTTGTAGTAGATTTTAATCTCAATCTATCAATTTGTTCATTGATTGATGCATCTTTTTCTATATAAGTATCTGTTTGTGGAATATATGCTTCTGGTTGGTAATAGTCATAATAAGATATAAAATACTCTACCGCATTTTCTGGAAAAAATTCTTTGAATTCAGAATAAAGTTGTGCAGCTAAAGTTTTGTTATGTGAGATAACAATGGTAGGTTTTTGAACTTTTGCTATAACATTTGCTAAAGTAAAAGTTTTCCCTGAACCTGTTACACCGAGTAATACCTGATGTTTATATCCTTTTTTAATTCCTTCAACAAGTTGGTCTATTGCTTTAGGTTGGTCACCGGCAGGTTTAAATTTTGATACAAGTTTGAATTTCATTTTTTGCCACTGAAACCGCTTAATTCAGCCGCGAATATATACAAAAAGTTGAGAGTAGAAAGTAGATAGTATATAGGGAGTAAGAAAAAATCAAAATTTTTGTTCCACACTACCTTTCTACTTACTACTCCCTACTATCTACTAATATCTATTTTTCATTCGTATCAATTCGTCCCACAAGTTGTGGGATTGTTTTGCAAGGATAAATCCTTGCCCTACAAAAACCTACACCTTATCTACTTTCTACTATCTACTATTATTTTACGCAAGCTAAAGCTTGCGGCTACCATAAACTATATTTGCACGGCTAAAGCCGTGCCCTACAAAATTAACTATGAACTATGAACTATCCCGCAATTTGCGGGATGAACTATATTAACTAATTAACTCTATAAACCAAAAATTTTATTTACTTTTTCAAGTTGAGAATAATCGGTTAAATCACAAGTAAGTGGTGTGATAGAAATAAACCCTTTTTCTATCACATCAACATCTGTATCTTTCTTTTTTTGACTACTTGCAACGAATTTACTTTTTAACCAATAATATGGTAGCCCTATTGGATCAAATTTTTTATGAACAATATTTTCGTATTGCCTTTTCCCTAAAGCAGCAATTTTTATTCCTTTTGGTTTAGTTTTAGGGAAGTTTATATTTAACAAACCTTTGTAGTTTGTTTCTAAAATACGTAAGATAATTTTCTTAGACAATTTTGCTACTAAATCATAATTTTTAGATAAAGAAGAGATTGCAACAGCTGGTTTATCTAAAAACGTTGCTTCTCTTGCAGCAGCTACTGTTCCAGAATAATTCACATCCCAGCCTAAATTAGGTCCTTGATTTATACCTGATACAACTATACTTGTTTGATTTTTTTGAAATTCAATAACACCTAACCTTACACAATCAGCTGGTGTCCCTGAAACAATTTTTATCTTATATCCATTCAAGCTAATTTCTTTAACTCTTACAGGGAAGAATAAAGTCAGTGAATGACTTATTGCAGAACTTTCTTTTTCTGGTATTATCACACATAACTCACCTATTTTTGATAATTCTTTAACCAAAGGTAAAAGACCAAAACTAAGCAATCCGTCATCATTCGTTATCAATATTTTATATTTTTTCATATTATACTTAAGATCTCTTATTTCCCTTGTAATTGTATTGACTTTAAAATATAAACTGTGAACTATAAACTATTGACTATAAACTATGAACTACTTTGCATAATCTTCTACTCTTACTTCTCTTACAACCACAACTTTTATTTGTCCGGGATAATCAAGTTCTTTCTCAATTTTTTTTGATATATCATGTGCTAATACTTTAAGTTGTGCATCGTTAATTTTATCTGGTTGTACCATCACACGAACTTCTCTACCAGCATAAATAGCATAAACATTTTCTACCCCACGGAAAGATTTTGCTATTTCTTCTATTTTCTCAATACGTTTTATATAATGCTCAACAGTATCTTGTCTTGCACCGGGACGTGATGCAGAGATAGCATCAGCTGCTGCTAAAATAAATGCTTCAACACTTTTAGGTTCTTCTACACCTTCATGGTGAGACAAAATTGCATTTATCATTTTATCAGATTCTCCATATTTTCTAGCAATATCAGCAGAAATTTGATGATGTGTCCCTTCAACTTCATGACTTACTGCTTTACCAATATCATGTAACAGCCCTGCTTTTTTACAAAAATTTATATCTGCACCAAGTTCACCAGCAATTGCTCCTGCGATTATTGCTACTTCTTTTGTATGTTGAAGCTGATTTTGTCCATATGAAGTTCTAAATTTTAGTTTACCTAAGAGTTTTAGAATTTCCGGATGTAATCCCAACACTCCAACTTCTATTGCAACATCTTCGCCAATTTTTCTCACATATTCTTCAAACTCTTCTTTTGTTTTATTAACAATTTCTTCAATTCTTGAAGGTTGAATTCTACTATCTTGTATTAATTTTTCCATAGCAATTTTTGCAATTTCTCTCCTTACAGGATCAAAAGAAGAGATAACTATACATTCTGGGGTATCATCTACAATTACATCAACACCAGTAAGTTGTTCAAAAATTCTTACATTTCTTCCTTCACGACCTATAATTCTTCCTTTAAGTTCGTCAGGAATTTGAAGTATTGTTGTTGTATTATCTGACGCTACTTCAGAAGCTACTCTTTGTATCGCAATAGACAACATTTCCTTTGCCTTTTTTTCTACAGTTTCTTTAAACTCATCTTCGTACTTTTTCAACTTTAATACAAACTCATTTTTTGTCTCTTCTTCTAAACTTTGAAGTAGTATTTTTTTCGCTTCTTCTTGAGTAAGTCCTGATATTCTTTCTAGTAGTTGTCTTTGTTTTTCTTGTTGTAGCAACAATAATTTTCTTTCTTCTTCAATTTTAAAACTTTCATGTTTCAACCTGTTTTCTTTTTCATACAACTCTTTTTCTTTTCTTTCCATAATCTCATATTTTTTATCCAAACTTTCTTCTTTATACCTTAATCTTTTTTCCCAATTAAGAAGTTCTTGCTTTTCTTCTCTGGTTGAACGTTCAAACTCTATTTTTTCTTTTTCAACAATATGTTTTGCATCTTGTCTTGCTTTTTTAAGTTCGTCTTCTGCAGTTTTTTTAGCATCTTCCAAAATTTTTTTTGCTTGCATCTCTGCTGCAGATAAAGATTTTTTCCCATAAATGTATCTTATTAAATACCCAAATAAAAAACCTAATGTTGTTCCAATAAGTAGTATAACTAAATTCATTGTAGTTTGTCTCCTTTCTTGTCCCACACTCACATTCTGTAAGTATGGGATAGTTAATTTGGTTTGTTTAAGCAATGCTAAAGCATTGTCCTACAACATATGAATAATAAAGTTTATAAGACAATGTAGGGCAAACCTTCAGGTTTGCAAAAATTAAGCACGGCTAAAGCCGTGCCCTACAAAATCCTATTTCAGATCCCGCAAGTTGCGAGATTGATGCTACAAAACTACATTAGCAGACCAAGGTCTGCGACTACAATTTGTTTCTCTGAATATTACTTTTCTGCTTTCTACTAACTACTTATCTACTAATCATTACTCTTTTCTCAGAGAACACACAGTCAAGTTTAACATCATTTTTTTCTACAGGTAAAGATTTAACAATTTGAAAGTCATAGCATACTCCACAAGCGAAACAATCAACATTTTTTAAAAATTTGTCATAATAACCACCACCAAAACCTATTCTAAAACATTTTTCATCAAAAACAATGCCAGGAACAACAATAAAATCTAATTTTATCTTTTTTAAACTCTTTCCTTTAGGTTCAAATATCCCAAATTTGTTTTTAACAAATTTTCCATCATTATATCTTCTTATTTCCAAAACTTTTTTCTTAAAATTAACTACAGGGAAAAAGAAATTTTTATCTTTAAATATTTTTATCAATTCAAGAACATTTACTTCGTTTTTAAACGGGTAATATATCATTACATTTTTTGCTTTTTTAAACTCGTCTAATGAAATCAGATTCTTCAAAATTTTTTTATCTTTTTGTTTTTTTGTTTTTTCATCAAGTTTTAATCTCAGTTCTAAAAACTTTTTTCTCAATTTTTGTTTATCAATAGTTATTAGTTCAGAGTTCATAGTTATTAGTTCAGAGTTATGAGTTTAAAACTCAATAACCCCACAAACCTATTTACTCATCTACATATTTACTCATCTACACATCCACTCATTCACTTTTTTTGTTGTCTCCACTTCTCTAACCGTTGTTTTATTTCTTTTTCTTTACCAACATCTTTTGGGAAATAAAAATATTTTTCTTGTTCCATATATTTTTGTACTACAAAACTTCCTTCATAATCATGTGGATAAAGATAATCTTTACCATGACCAAAAACTTCACTATCCCGATGACTATCTTTAAGATGTTGTGGCACTTCTTGTAAAGGTTGTGTCTCAATTTCTTTTTTAACATTTTGTAAGGCATCGTAACTTGCATTAGATTTTTCCGCGCATGCAAGGTAACACACAACTTCTGCTAAAATAATCTCTGCTTCAGGCATACCAACAAATTCTACTGCTTGTAAAGCTGATGTCGCTAACACTAAAGCAAAAGGATCCGCATTGCCTATATCTTCAGCAGCAAGTATTATTAATCTTCTTACAATATATCTTGGGTCTTCACCTGCCATCAACATTTTTTCCATCCAGTACAATGCAGCATCAGGATCTGACCCACGAACTGATTTTATAAACGCAGATATATGGTCATAATGATAATCAGAAGTTTTGTCATATTTCAAAGAAACTTGTGGAATACATTGTTTAACTATATCTAAAGAAATAACTTTTGTTTCTTTTTTAGCTAAGTATGTCGCAGATAAATCTAAAGTATTTAATGCTTTTCTTGCATCACCATCAGCATATTTTATAATATAATTGTATGCATCTTCATCTATTGTTAAATTCAACTTTCCCAAACCTTTGTTTTTGTCAGACAAAGCAGAAATAATAATTTTTTTAATTTCTTCATCAGAAAGTTTTTTAAATTCTGCTACAAACGATCTTGAAATCAATGCTTGGTTTACATAATAAAAAGGATTTTCAGTAGTTATACCAATAAGAATAATACTCCCATTTTCAACTTCTGGCAATAAAACATTTTGTTGATGCCTGTTTAAATGATGTATTTCATCTAAAATTAACAAAAATTTCTTTTGTCCATGATAGTGCCTTATTGTATTTGTTAATTCTTTGAGTTCAGGGATACCAAAAACAGTAGCGTTTGTATGTACAACTTCAGAATTAGTTGTTTTAGCAATAAGTTTTGCTAATGCAGTTTTTCCTGTTCCTGGGGGACCATAAAATATCAACGAAAAAAGTTTGTCTTCTTCTATTAAAGTTCTTAATACAGCACCTTTTGACAAAAGATGTTGTTGTCCGACAAATTCATCAAAATTTTCTGGTAAAAATCTAGAAGATAACAACAAATTTTTATTATGTTCAAATAACCCTGTCATAGGAAATAAATTTTAAAAAATAAAAAATTAGAAAAGAATTAGGGAAAGAAAAGTTAGTTTATTTAGATTTATATTCAGTAATATGGTTGTCTATGTCTTCTATAAGGGATGAAATTTTTGTTTCCAAAACATCAATTTTTTCTTCTGTTTTCTTCTCTATACTACATTTTTCTTTAGCAATTTCTAACAATGTATACGCGTAGCTGCGCATTGTATCAACTTGTTCTTTTTTTATCTCATTAAATCTGTCATTAATCTGTGTTGCAACAAGTTCTAAAAAAAGTTGTTCACCTGGTAAAATAGAATCTAAATAAATTTCTTGTGGACCTATTTTTAATAAAAAAGATTCTTTTTTATCTTGTTTCACAAAATAATTATCCTTCCCTAATTCTTAAATTTTTATTTTAATATAAAAAAATAAGGTGTTTGTCAACAATAAAGAAAAAAATTTTTTTAAAATAATTTTATAATTTGGAAAAGAAATCAGTGTTAGTTCTACAGAGAGAAAAAAAATAAAAAGGATTATTTTTATTGACCTATATAGCAGTAGAAATTCTTTCGATAAGTTTCTTTAATTTTTGTTTTGTAGTTTCTGTCTTTGATTTAAGATTGACAAATTCTTTGTAATAATTTTGCAATTTTTTATTTTCTTCTTTCAACAGTTCCATATCTTGATACAATTTTTCATTTTCTAATTTTAACTTACCAAGAATTTCGTTATATTTTTGTATTTTTTCTTCTAAAACTTCTATTTGTTTTTCTAAATTTTCTAATTTTTGGAACAATTTATTTTCTTTTTCCATACAAAACTTTTAAACTTATATTTTTCCGTATTCATCAAACAACAAAATTCTTCTTCTACATTTTGGACAATGTATTTCGTATATATTTTCTCGTTGATTAAACGTATAAAACTTAACATTTTCTGGTAAAAAAGATAATTTTTCTTGTAAGATCTGTATTAAATTTATATTACCAAAAACTTTATGTCCCAATTTTTTTGCAATATACAACATATGTTTTTTAGTTGAAATAACACTGCCACAACATGAACATAAAACTAATTCATGTTTAATTTCATCAGATCTTATTAAACTTCTATCTATATTAGCTAAGTCAAACTCGTTAGACATTACAACACCAGGTGTTTTTTCGTTCCTCGTAGTACATTCTCTTGCACATTGACCACAAAATACACATTCGTCATAATGCCAAACTAAAACTCTCTCTGCTAATTTTTTCCCGTTAGATTCATAAAATCTTTCTTCAACATGAATTGCTCCTGTTGGACATACTTCTGCACAAGCACCACAACCAATACATCCTTCAGAAGAAGGTTGTGGCTTACCACGAAAACTTTCTGGTGGTATGTGTGGTTCAAAAGGATACTTTGTTGTAGCAGGCCCTTTTATTAAAACCTTTATAGCATGTATTAATTCTCTTATTTTTGGATATTTCATATTAGTTCTGAGTTCAGAGTTATTAGTTCAGAGTAAATTAGTTTTATTATTAAATTAAACTTTTAATTAAA
>Ga0308394_1000166_pt1 | contig 38709 bp, 30 predicted proteins | sample Hotspr2Sampleme2_FD_202366 | JGI IMG/M metagenome (GOLD analysis project Ga0308394, IMG submission 202366) | Hot spring phototrophic mat microbial communities from Mushroom Spring, Yellowstone National Park, Wyoming, United States - 20050701_me2 ...
ATTATTTCAATGATACTTAACGAAGATTATATCAATACAATGCCCAAGTGGTTAGATTATGTAGTCGCTTTCGTGATAGCTTACTTGACAACTGCCTTGTTTGTTTTCTTACACGAAAAATTAGACTTCTGGTACGACGGATTATCTATCGTGGTACAGTTTTTGCTGTCTGTATTGGTAGTTTTTGCTATATTAGAAGTGTTCGCAGAGTTTCAGATGAAAGTGGATTGGAGTTTAGGCTTTTTAGCGATAATTTTCATTCCTAATTTAGTGGAAGTATATTACGGAGCTTTGACAAAAATCTATGAACGTAGGCAAAGACGCAGAAGACTGAAAAACAAACAAGTAGCAACCTTAGGTGTAGAATAAAATAAAACCCAAAATTTTTTCAAACTTCTTAAATTTTTAACCCCTATGAAAAATTCAAACAAACAAAGTACAAGAAAGAAAGCACTTCTTTTCGTTATTGTAATGATAACGCTTGCTTTGGGTGCAAATGCACAAGAGTATGTTTTCAAAGTAATGGCTACCAATGGTAGTGTGAATTTGAAAGCAGGTAACAAGAGAATTTGGGCTGGCTCAACGCTTTCGGCAAATGATGAAATCGTAGTGGGGGCTAATAGCTACGTCGGCTTGATGCACAAAGGAGGTAAAACTCTGGAAATCAAACAAGCTGGTAGCTATAAAGTGAGCCAACTCAATTCGCAAGTTGCAAGCACTAACAATAGTACTTCTGCAAAGTATGTAAATTACGTAGCAGGTGAAATGGCAAAAGCTGACCGCCAAGACATCAACAAAAATCACAGAAAATATATGGCGGTTACTGGTTCGGTAGAAAGAGCCACATACAGCACTGCGTTAGCTTATTTCCTTCACGAGCCAAACGGCAAACCCGCTGAATTGAGCTTGTTTAACCCTGTTGCTACTATTCGCCTCTACGGAAATCCTATTTTGGGAGTGGCTACCAAAAAAACATTCTTAGTACGAGTGCTTGATTTCAGAAACAAAGAATTGTTCAGGCAAGAAGCCTCTGCCAACGAACAAGGACAAGCCGTAGTCAGCATCGATTTCTCTAAACTTCCTTACAAAGGTGAGCCTACCTTCATTATAGAAACTTCTGTAAAAGAAGCAAAAGAGCCTGAAATTAACAGAAGCAAATATAATGTAACTCTCTTGAAGGAAGGTGAAAAATATGAAACCTTGAAGAAAGCATTAGCCGAATTTGAAGGCGAAAACTCTGCTTTGAGCAAAATCGTACAGGCAGGTGTGTTCGAACAAGAAGGTTTGATTTTAGATGCCGCTTCTTGCTATGAAGCCGCTATCGCTGCTGAACCCGACGTAGCAACCTTCCGTATCGCTTACGATGACTTTATAGCTCGTAACCGTATGAAATTGCTCGCAACAAAAGGAGAAGATGGCAAACCTGAACTTCGTCCTATTACTATCAATCCTGATGTAAAAGTAGAAGATGCTTATAGAGACGATGCCAGCGGAGCAGAAACTGTAAAACCAGCCGAAGAAAAACAACTAAAAGCTCAAAGTAAAAAGAAATAACTTTCAGTAAGTTATAGTTAGCTTATCACGTGAAAAGCAAACCATTAAAAAAGTGGTTTGCTTTTTTTGTAAAATACTCACTATCAGTATTTTATCTTAAATTTTAATCAACTTGCTCACTTATTTCTTGCTTTTTTCATTTTTTTTGCTTATTTAGCTATTCTCACAACCATCATAAAAATATGATTGCCCTTACAGAAGAAGTATTAGAGCAAGAAAAGAAGGAGATTCTAAAACGCTATCGGAAGTTATTACGGGTCGCTAAACCTTTTTTGAAGGAAGGTGATGCCAAAATTATCAAAAAAGCCTTCAACCTTTCGGCAGAGGCTCATAAAGATATGCGTAGAAAGTCAGGAGAACCGTATATCTATCACCCTTTGGCAGTAGCACAGATTTGTGCAGAGGAAATCGGTTTGGGTACGACTTCCATCGTAGCCGCTCTCTTACACGATGTTGTAGAAGATACCCACATTGAGCTAGGCTACATAGAAAAAGAATTTGGGCAAAAAGTAGCTAAAATTATTGACGGACTCACCAAAATTGCAGGCGTAACCGACCAAAGTCAATCTATCCAAGCCGAAAATTTTAGGAAAGTTCTGCTCACCCTTGCCGAAGATGTACGCGTAATCTTGATAAAAATCGCTGACAGATTGCATAATATGCGAACCTTAGAGGAGATGCCTCGTAACAAGCAACTCAAAATCGCTTCCGAAACAAGTTACATCTATGCCCCTTTGGCTCACCGTTTGGGCTTATATACCATCAAATCGGAGTTAGAAGATTTGTACCTGAAATATACCGAAAGAGATATTTATGAGGAAATCGCCAAAAAGTTGCAAGCAACTAAATCGGCTCGCGAAAAATTTATCAAAGATTTTATTGCCCCCATCGAGAAATCTTTGAGGCAGGAAGGTTTCAATTTTGTCATAAAGGGAAGACCAAAATCTATCTATTCTATTTATTCCAAAATGAAAAAACAACAAATTCCCTTCGAGAAAATCTATGACCTTTTTGCCATACGTATTATTTTAGATGACGTAAAATTTGAGGACGAAAAAGCGGCGTGTTGGAAAGTATATTCTATCATTACTGACTATTATCGCCCCAGCCCTGAAAGGCTACGAGATTGGATAAGTAACCCGCGTGCCAATGGCTACGAGTCGTTGCACACTACCGTAATGAGTACCACAGGGCAATGGGTAGAAGTGCAAATTCGTACCCGAAGAATGGACGATATTGCCGAAAAAGGCTATGCCGCTCACTGGAAATACAAAGAAACAGGTGTAACAAAAGGAAATACCCAAGAAAGTGGATTAGATCAGTGGATTAACAAAGTACGCGATTTACTTGAAAACAACGATACCACAGCTATTGAGTTTTTAGATGAGTTTAGGAGTAATCTTTTCACCGACGAAGTGTTTATTTTTACACCGAAGGGCGATTTAAAAGTATTACCCTTGGGAGCAACTGCTCTTGATTTTGCTTTTGAAATTCATTCGGAGGTGGGGCAAAGATGTATCGGGGCAAAAGTAAATAACAAGTTAGTGCCTATCAGCTACAAACTTCATAATGGAGACCAAGTAGAAATCCTGACCTCAGCTAAACAAACCCCCAGCGAAGATTGGCTGCGTTTTGTGGTTACTTCTAAAGCCAAAGCCAAAATTAGAGAAGCTCTACGTGATGAAAAAAGACAATACATCAAAAAAGGTAAAGAAATTGTTGATAAGAAAATGCAACAATACGGCTTTGACCTCAACGATAACCTCTACAACGATTTACGAGCTTTATTCAACGACAAGTCCGTAGCTGATATGTTTTATCGCTTCGGAAAAGGATATATCCAGCCTACCGAACTGAAAACCTACAAAGAACTTGTCAATAAACGCCGCAACAGCACTCGCGAAAATATCAAAGATGTAAAAACCTTTGAGAAATTCGTGCAAAACATTCATCAAGATAAAGAAAATAAAGACGTATTGCTTATTGGCGAAGATATGGACAAGATTGACTACAAATTAGCTTCTTGCTGTAATCCTATTCCCGGCGATGATGTTTTTGGATTTGTAACAGTAAATGAAGGTATAAAAATTCACCGAACCAATTGCCCCAATGCTACCGAGTTGATGTCGCATTATGGACATCGCATCTTGAAAGCTCAATGGGCATCAAAAATTGGGGAGTCTTATGTGGTTGGCTTACGAATCACTGGTACCGATAGAGTAGGTGTTATCAACGATGTTACGAAAATTATTTCTAACGAACTGAAAGTAAATATGCGTTCTTTGGCTTTTGATACCATCGAGAATGTTTTTGAAGGCAATTGCACCGTACTTGTACACGATACCAAACATTTGAACATGCTCATAGAGAAACTCCGTCAGGTGAAAGGGGTGGAACAAGTAACAAGATTTGACTCGTAAAACTTACGATTCTCAGATATTCAATTTATATCCAAACTAAAGTGGTTTTATGTTTTTCTGTACGTTTCGGCAGTTCGGCAAGCTCACTGACCTCTACGCTCAACGTACAGAAAAACCGATTTTTTGAAAATATTTTTCAAAAACCACTTTTTTTCAGATATAACAGAGTCTTCCTAAATAGAAAAAAGATTTAGGAAAGTAAAGAAAATCGGGAGAATATTTTTTCATTTATTTTTTACAGAATAGCTCTTGTCATTTCTCTTTTCCCGGGCGGACCAGGCAATTTTTCTACCAAAAATCCTAAGGTTTGCAAATCCCTTCTCAGTTGTCCTTTCGCACAATACGTTACCAAAAAACCACCTTTCTGCATTACATTTTTCACTTTTTCTAAACTGCTGATATGCCACATTTCGGGCTGTACGTTGGGAGCAAAGGCATCAAAATAGACAATATGGAAAAAACTTTTTGTATAAAATTCTAACAAACTAACTCTGCGTTTATTAAGTACAAAATTTGTCGTAATATAGATTTCTTCGTTCCATTCGCATTGGTGCATTTTTTCAAAATAAGGTGCTAAACGCTTGTCTGCAATTTGCTCTAAATATTCCAATTCTTTTACTTGGGCGTAAGGCAAAGGGTAAGTTTCTAAGGCTTCGTAATAAATAGCAATTTCGTGTTTGTCTAAGATTTTTTGTAAGGTAAGCAAGGCGTTCAGTCCTGTGCCGAAACCGATTTCTAGGATAGCAATGTTTTTGAGGTTGTGATTTTTGGCGATAAAATCTTCTAAGCCCGCCCCCACAAATACGTGTAAAGATTCACAAATTGCTCCGTTGCGTGAATGATAGGTTTCGTTCAGCTCAAGATTGAGCAAGGTTTTTGAGCCGTCTTTGGTTTCGTAAATGCTTAACATATTTCAAAAATGCTCTTTGCAAAACAAACATAGCTAAGGAATGTTTGCTTGATTTTTCAAAAATTTAAAATTTTGCAGAGTTTTACAAAAAATTTTACTTTTGCGAAATCAATTTTTGAGCCAATGCTTTCTACGCCACATCTTTTGGGTATCAAAAACATTACGGAAACTGATATTCATCTCATTTTAGAAACGGCTAAAAATTTCAAAGAAGTCATCAATCGTCCTATCAAGAAAGTGCCTTCGTTGCGTGATATTACGATAGCCAACATATTTTTTGAAAACTCTACTCGCACGCGTCTCTCGTTTGAGCTTGCCGAGAAACGCCTTTCGGCTGATGTAGTCAATTTTTCGGCTTCGGGAAGTTCTGTAAAAAAAGGGGAAACCTTGCTCGACACGGTCAATAACATCTTGGCAATGAAAGTAGATATGCTCGTGATGCGGCATAGCAGCGTTGGCTCACCTCATTTCTTGGCAAAACACATCAAAGCCAATATCATCAACGCAGGCGATGGCACACACGAACACCCCACACAAGCCCTTTTAGATGTGTTCTCTATCCAAGAAAAATTAGGCGACGTAGCAGGCAAAAAGGTGGCTATCATTGGCGATATTTTACACTCGCGAGTTGCTCTTTCAAACATTTTTGCACTGAAAAAACTTGGAGCAGAAGTAATGCTCTGCGGACCCATAACACTTATGCCTCGTTATGCCAAAGATTTGGGCGTAAAAGTGAGCCATAATGTTCAAGAAGCCTTGCAATGGTGTGATGTAGCTAATGTATTGCGTATTCAGTTGGAGAGACAACAAATCAAATATTTTCCTTCTCTACGAGAATATACGCTGTATTTTGGTATCAACAAAGAAATGCTTGACAGCCTGAACAAAGAAATCGTAATTATGCACCCTGGTCCTATCAATCGGGGCATAGAACTCAGTAGCGACGTAGCCGATAGCCCTCATTCCATTATTTTAGACCAAGTAGAAAATGGTGTGGCTGTACGTATGGCTGTGCTGTACCTGTTGGCTCAAAGAGCGTAGAATTGCCCTTAAAAATTAAACCCAATTTTCATCATCACGTAGCGTGGCAACAACAATACTTCATTTGTGCTTCTAAAAAATTCACTATTCCATTGTCTTTGATAGCTACGAGCATTGTAAAGATTATGACAAATAAGGCTAAATTCTATTTTTTTCCAAGTTTTATGGACTTCTACTTTGCCAAAAAAGCTGTAATTAGCCTGCCTATTTTGCCAAATACCCCAAAAATCGTTGCTGAAACGCACATAAAAAGAAGGCGAAAATCTATATCTGCAAGCTACACTTGCCTGTAAGTTGCTGAAAGTCAAATCGTTTATTCTATTTCTACTGCCTGTCCATTCGCTACTAAAATTGAAACGCCCCGAAAATCCCGAACCAATACCAACTTTGAGCTGATACAACGTAGCTCTATTTGTAAAAACAACATTTTCTACCAAACTTTGAAAGGTACGATAAGAAAATGTTGGTTCAAAATTGAAATTGAGCAATAAACTGCTAACAAAACGGCTTGTCTGTGCTGAAAACAGAACGTTCTGAAAATTAAAGTTTTCGTTGGGTAGCCATTGCCCCACAAGCAAGTTGGCATTAGCTCGATTAGCCAAAAAATAACCTTTTTGCCTTAACTGATACCCCACAGAAATAGTGGCGTAAGGAAGGTGATAAGGCTTCTGAAAAGTAAAATTCGTTTTTAGCTCGTGAGTTTGAGCTGGATTGAACCTGCCACTTCCTTGCGAAAAAAAGCGATAATCTGTGTAAAACGCCGCATCTGACCATTCCGAAAATTCAGGTAAAAGCAAAGCGTATTGATACGTAGTTTCTACATTGCCCCAAGAAACCATTTTAGAAATACTGCTTTTGTGTTGAAAAAGACTCTTTCGGTAGCTTGCCAAGTTGTTGCTCAAAATGCCTGCTTCGCTGAAATTTGAAAAAGCCCATTTTCTATAAACATAATTGAAATTTGCAAAAATATGTGAGTAGGCTTCGGTAAATGAATAACGGCTTTGGAGCGTACTATCGGGGGCGAAATTTTGTATGCTAATGTCCCAAAGGTTGTACTTTTGTTTTTGGGCAAGCCCGAAAGCATATTTGAAAAAATGCTTTTGTTGGTAGTAGGTACTTTTGATAGAAAAAAATTGCGTATTAGCGTAAATATTTTGCAAAATTGGCTCATCAATCAAATCGGAAGTGGGCGATTGAAGGGGATTAGTAGCTTGTAAAGTCCATTTTTCATTGCTTTCTCTTTCTTGGAACTCTATTTGTAGCGTGATGGCACGCAGAGAATCTATTTTTCTGGTGAGTATGGCTTGATTATCCAATTTATGAAAAAGATTTTGAGCATCTGTCTTGAATGTATTGAAATTGCCTACTGATAGATAACTTTGAGCAGTTTTACGACCTAAAAACTCCGTATGAACGAGCAGATTTGTTTTATCGTCCAAATCTGCATAAAACTTCAGGTTTCCGCCCCACAAATTAGGCTGGTTTTGAGCTAAATCTGTTGCCTTGAAGGTAAAAGGTTCGGGTAGATTAAGATATTCGGTTTGGAACTGATTACTGAGAATGTTTTTGTCTTGCCCCCATAGTAGCCCGCCTGTAATTTGCATTTTTGCATTAGGTTTGGCTACAAAGTGTCCTGATGCTGTTTTTTCGTCGTTTAGCAGGCTTACCTGCCCGAGGATTGGCGTAGCACCTTGTAAGCGATGTTGTAGAATAGGTTTTAAATCATTTTTAAGTAAATAAAAATGTTCTGCGGGATTGAATGTGTTATTTTGTATATTTTTTTCTGCAATATCTTCAATATACGCACTAAAACGCCCGATGTTGTTGTAGCCTGCTTTTGTAAGAAACTTAAATTTTGGGGAGAGAATTGTGAGATTTAGCGAATGGTCGTGTCTTGGTTGGGGGGCTATGCCTATGTTTGCTTGCCCAAAAACAGAGTGTTTGTACTCTTTTCGTACCTGAAAATTTAAGATAATAGCCTGTGAGTTAGCAATATTTTTCAACAATTTATTTTCATTGAAACGCTCTATAACCTGTACTTTTTCGGCTATGCGTGTAGGCATACTACGCGAAACGAGTTCATAATTTCTACCTGTAAGGTCATCGCCATCTATGGTAATTTTCTCAATAGGCTTGTTGAAATACTTTATTTTTCCTTTTTCATCAACTTCTACGCCCGGCAATTTACGTAGTAGGTCTTCCATATTTTTTTCGGTGCCGTCCCTGAAACTATCTACATCATACTCGGTAGTGTCTTTTAATACGACTACATCTTTTTTAGCCCTTACAATGATAGCCTCGATGGCTGTGCTTTCTTCTACGAGTAAAATTTTGAGTGTATCTTGGTGTTGGCAGGGGGATAGTTCTATGATTTCGGTTTTGTAGTCAATCAAGCTGATTTTAATTTGTAGGCTATCGCAGGGTAATTGTTCTAAAAAAAATAGCCCTTTTTCGTCTGTATTAGTAAAACTGATGATTTGTTCTTGTCGGTACGCTACTACATTAGCCAATTCCACAGGTTTTTTTTGGGTATCATACACTTTGCCCACGATATTTTGGGCAAAACTTATTTGAGCAATTAGGATAAGGAAATAAATGAAGGTTATTTGTTTCATAAAATTACAGCAAAGGGCGAAAAATCGCCCCTTTATTATGTAAGCTCGTAAAAAAACTACCTGATACCGAAATCTATGATGCTGCTTGCTAAAATTTTAGCTCAATTTTGTTGAAGTTATTTTTTTTCATATCAAAATTTTCAACTCCTTTGCTTCTATGTTCGGCGATGGCTTTCTGACGCATTTTTTCAAATTCTATATCTTCGGCTTTTTGGAAAGTAGCAAAATCTACTTTTTTACCTTTTTCCGAAAACTTAAATACATCTTCGTTTTCTTGGGGATTGTAGGGGTACTCAATGGAAGTAAGTCGGAAGGCAAATTCTTTTTTGCTATCTTCGGCTTCAATGATAAGTCCGGGCAAGCCGTAAAATTTCCAAGGTCCATCACTTACAGGTATTTGAGTAGTGAACCACACCGACCAATCTCTGCCACGAAAAGAAGTAGTTGCTTCTTGGCAGTCATATTCACCTATTTTACGTTTTTTGCCAGTCATTTTCCACTTAAATTTGGGCATTGTGGGTTCTTCACTGACATACACTTCCATCATAGCCAGCTCTCTTAATCTCATTTGCTTTTTAGCGAAGTTTTTGTAAATCTGCAAGCCTTCGGGGTCTTTGAGAATAACTTCGGGATAAGGCGAACCTTGTGTTTGGATAATTTCGGGCTCTGTTCCTTTGTTCCACACAAATAAAGACTGCTTGCCATCAAAATATAGCGTAGCTTTTTGGGGTAAATGACTGACGGCTATTTTGGCGGGAAAATCGTAGTTAGCTTTGCCAATTTTCTGAGCAAAAAGGCTCGGAGATAACGCTATAAGGCAGATAAAAAAGATTTTTTTCATTTTCATTTTTCAGATATATTTGCGGAAATTTGTTAAGAGATTGTTTTTGTGAGTGAAACAATTTTTTAAGTTGCTTAGCAAGTTTTGTTCATTTCACGATATTTTTTTAGTATAAGACTTTGGAATATTCCAAAGTCTTATAGATTACTGATTACTATATTTTTATGTCAGCTTTTTCTTTGGCAAAAAAGTTATTGATTTGCTCTTTTTCAGATTTACTCATTTTTCCAAGTAATTCTTCGGCTAAGATAGCCTGTTTGTGATAGCCATTCTCATCACGATTGATAAGACTATTTGCCATTTCTACAAGAGCAACATGAACTGCTTTTGCATTGTCAGTATCCAACTCTTTTAACAAGAAATTACTAAACTTAATCCAGTTATCGTATTGTTTTCTACTAACACTTGGCAAATTAAAGTTTTGACGATTGCTCATGCTTTCGCCGCAGCTGCAAGAGCAACGGAAAATGCCAGAAGTACAGCTACAAGGCTTATCACCACAATCGGCAGAACAAGTGCCAAACCAAGAACTTGCTGAGCATCTTACCGAAGGTATTAGTTTAAAGGTATTTGCTGATTTTTGCATTTTAGGGTTGTACTTTGGCAAACTGGGTAGCGGGTCTGCCTGATATGTAAAAGCTGAAACTATTGCAGCTAAAGCCAAGAAGGCTAATGGAAACAAAAATTTGCTTTTCATTTTTAATCAAATTTAAGGTTTGAAGAATAAAACTCGAAACTTTGAGCTCAAAAATTTCTTGCTACAATTTTAATAAGAAGCTAAACTTTTTTCAAACTTTTTTCAAACTTTTTTCAAACTTTTTTCAAACTTTTTTCAAACTTTTTTCAAACTTTTTTCAAACTTTTTTCAAAAATTGAACTAAAAAAATATTTTTTTTGCACTATTTTGATAAAAAAATTCTTTGTGGATTGATGTACGAATATTTTGTAATGCTAAAAGGCGTGAGCGTATCTTTTCGGTTTCTGTAAGTTTTCACTTCTGCGAGTTGTCCTGCTGTATTGTAAGTATAAACTTTGTAGTGGTCGGTGTAATAATAACTAAATTTTGCATCAAAAGGCATAGGTCGGCTGTGTAGAGATTTAATTTTTTTGTCTTCTGCATCATACTCAAAGGCTATTTTTATGCAGTTTGTGCTGTCTTTGTCAAAAATTCGTATGATTTCGCTAATTCTTCCTATGCTATCGTAGAGGTAAATTTGTTCGGTATGTAGTTTATTTTTTTTATCTTTTTCAAAAAACTCGTACTGACTTTTTTTCAGTCTATCTGCCTCAAAAAAATCGTCTTGGTTTGCAAACACATAGCCAGAATCGACTTTGGAAATACTTTTTCGTGAATTTCGGCTTAGTTCTTGCGTTTGTTGCAACTCTCCATTAAGAAACTGATGAATAAGCGTTTTTTCATCAACATACTGATATTTCCAAGTAAGTAATTTTTCGCAATTGTCGTCAATACAAATAATTTTTTCAGCAAGTTTTCCCGTGAGGCTATCGTAACGAAAAAAAATGTTATCGTTTTCTACGATTAGTTGGTTTTTAGCATTATAGGCTTTTTTGAAGGTATCCGTAACAATTTCGTTTTTTTCAGGGATTTCAATTTGCGTAATGACGTACTCTTTTGAGGCTATTTGAGCGAAAAAAGCCTGCTTGTTGAATTTTTTACTTTTGCCACAGGAAACAAGGAGTAATATCAGCCCACAAAGTAGTTTCTGCGTTTTCAATTTTTTGGTGTTTTATTCTTTCAACATTTCTTCTACTTTTTTGCGTCCCCATTCGTTTTTTTCTTCTTCTGACCAAAGCAATGGGAAAAAGATAATTTTTTGAAAATTAGGCGGCAAGTATTTTGTCCAATTTGTGCCGCCTGTGGCGTCTGTGGGTTTGCCTTTTTCGCGTAAATACCTTACCGCAGATTTGAGGTGCGACAAAGCCCATTCTACGTTAAACAAATAATCAAACTCTCGCAAAGCCTTCTTGATAGCAGAAAGTTCAGGACAATCCGTAATCTGTAAGTATTTGCGATACAAGTTTTTATCTCTGAATTCGTAAGCCCATTGCAAGAAAGTTTCGGAATATTTTTCCTCAAAATGTTGGAGCGTAATGGTTTTTTTGCCTGTTTCGGCTTCGGTAGCCCCGCGTTTCCAGTAAATATGCTCATAAATTTGAGCAGTAGTTGTGTTTTGATTAGCTTTTTGTCTGAATTCGGCAGTTGCCAGATTGATAAAATCGGTGGAGGCAATTTCTATCAGTCTAAATTGTGCCGACTGAAAGCCGCTGGCAGGCAAAAGTGCCATTCTAAATTTTTTGAATTGCTCTGCTTCCATACCTATGCTCATGATGTCAAAAGAATTGACAAGAGCCTGCACGTAGCGATTGATACGGCAAATTTTATCCAAAAATACCGAAGGGGCAAGATTGTTACCAGCGATTTGCTCTATTTCCCATAAAATTAGCTTGAAATATAATTCGGTAATTTGATGATAAACAATAAAAACCATTTCATCGGGAAAATGAGTTTTAGGTTTTTGAAGTGTAAGTAAAGTATCTACCTGCACGTAATCCCAGTATTTGAGATAATCTAAGTACAAAAGACCTTCTAAATTAGCGGCAAGGCTTTGTCCTGTTTGGCTGTATTTTTCTTCTAATTTGGCAAGCAATTCTGTTACAGATGCGTTCATAGAATAATTTTTGGTTTTTATACTCAATCAAAGTGTCTTATTTTGTTAAAAAAGATAAAAACTTATTTTACATCTCTTTTCATAAGGTTGCTATTTGTTCAAGGGGTAAGCCTGTAATATCTGAAATAGTTTGATTATCTAAACCTTTTTTGATGGCATTTTTAGCAATTTCAATTTTTTCACTTCGTCTTACTTTTTCCTCTGCTTCAATTTGTAAAGAAAGAGCCTCGCTGGCTTTAAGGTGCAGGTAGTCAAGGTAGCGATTGTAGCCGTATTGTTGCTCTCTGTCCAAACGCATTACGTCTAAAACTTCCTTTGCCTCTGCTAAACCTTTTGCCCTGAATTCATCTTTCACTTCGCTGTTTTTGAGAAAATAAATCCATTCGTCAAGTGTATCTTTGGCTATATCGTTAAACTGATTGACCTTGATAAGGTAATACTCAGGGAAAATATCAGCTATGTTTTGCTTGGTAAAAGTTTCTTTTTGTTTCGTGGAGAGTTGTAAAATGTCCTTTTCGTGCAGACCTTCAAAGGTGGTTGTGCCTTTGTAGATGTAGTCTTTATCTTGTCCTAAATCAAAATAAACGATATTGATAGAAATTACCTTTTTGATGTCGGCATAAGGCTGTCCCAAGCCTAAATTTTCTGTCAAGGCTTTTGAAGCCCCGTAAATCATTCTTTGGAAATAATCTATCTCGTAAGTATTTTGAATTTCAACGATAATAAGTTCATTTTTAGAGTTTTGTGTAAGAATATCCACACGATTGTATTTGTCGTCCTCAGCTTCTTGGTTGCCTTCGCTTTCTAAAATCTTTTCTATTTTGATTTCATCAAAAAGCAGTTCAGACAAAAAGCCCTCCAAGACTACAAAATTCGCCTTATTGCGAAGCAGTCGCTTGATAGCCCAATCAAAACGAATTAGTCGCTTGCTCATATGCTTTTTCAAAAGTATTTTTTGTAAAACAGCGTTTTAGCCTGTTCAAGTAGCAGGCTGAAAACCTATTGTACAATTTTGAGTAAAACAATCTTTAAAAGCTATCAATTTTATTTCAACATTTTCACGAATTCTTTGATAGCGGGGTGTTCCAAATCTTCGGGAACATCGATGCAGTAACTTTCTATATCGGTGATTGCAATACGAATATTAAAGCCATTTTCTAACCAACGCAGTTGCTCCAAACCTTCGGCTTGCTCTAAGTTTGAGGGGGCTAATTGTGTAATTTTTTCTAACACATCGCTTCGGTACGCATACATACCGATATGTTTGTAGAAATCAAATTTTTGTATCCATTCCTCTTGCGGAACTTGATGCAAGTACGGAATAGGGTGGCGACTGAAATAAATAGCCTCTTGCTCGGCATTAATCACGACTTTTACTTCGTTGGGGTCAAAGAGGGTTTCGGCATCTTCAATTTTTTTGACGAGTGTAGCAAGTTCTACGCCTTTTCGGTCTAAAAGCACTCTGGCAAGCGTATCAATTTGTTCGGGTTGTATGAAGGGTTCGTCGCCCTGAATATTCATTACGTAATCAAAACTGCCTTCAATGAGTTGTAAGGCTTCGAAACATCTATCCGTACCGCTGGGGTGTTTGGTTGAGGTCATTATGGCTTTTCCGCCAAATTCAATGACGTGGTCGTAGATTTTTTTGTGGTCGGTGGCTACTACTAATTTAGACAAAGAATTCGCTTGTGCCGCTTGCTCATAGACACGCTGTATCATAGATTTCCCTTTGATTTCGTGTAGAGCCTTTGCAGGAAAACGTGTGGAAGCATAGCGAGCAGGTATTACTCCGAGAATGGAAGTCATAAGAAAATATTGTTGGTTTGTTCGCAAATTAGAGATTTTTTTTGTCGCTTGCAAACAACAGAAAAGAATTATGGGGGAGATAGCTATAATAGCTATAAATGATGAATGATGAATGAATGATAAACAATGATAAATGTTATTTGGTCAGATAGCCGCATAACTATTCATATATTTATACGGTTTGCATTTCACTCAATTGACAGGCATTAAGCTTTCCTTTTTTGATTTTACCAAAAGCCTGATAATCAGAATTTCTAAAAGAGCAAAAGCCAGAGCCGCCCAAACAAAATATTTCCAGAGAGGTGTTCCGATGTTGCGTTGTTTGAAGTCTTGCACGAATTTTTTATCGGCTATGTTTTCGTAAATTTGTACGTTTTTTTTGCTTCCGAATATTTTTTTAAGTTCCTCTAAGCTATAAAATTTCATTTCCGATTCTTGCTTGTTATAATTGAAAGCCAAAGCATTTATGATTTTATTTTCATCATCTACAAGGTCGTAATAACCAGCTTCAAGGCTTTGTTCGGGCAGTTCGAGCGTAAGTTGCTCACCATTGAGCTTTTGAGCAGGGACTATTTCGGTTTGTTCATTGCGAAGTTTGAAAACTTGCTTTTTGTTGCTTTTAGGTACTTTTAGCACTATGGTTTTGTCTTGAAACGTATAGGAAAGGCGTTCATTTTGTTCTAAACTTCGGGCGGCGATTTTGTACATAATCGGTACGAAAATTGCATTAGTAGGAAAATCGCTGAAACGCCTATCTAAAGGGCTGGCACACAAATATAACTTACCTCTACCATTTTTGAATTCTGACAAGAAATTTTTACCACTTTTGAAACCTAAAAGTTGGCTATTCACGCCCAGCCAACTTATTACGGCATTGGCGTAGGGCATATCGGCATTGCGAGGATTTTGCTCAAAAATTCCTTCATAAAAAGGATTGTTGATATTTGGTGGAAGTAAAGTTTTAGACGAATTTTTGCCCAAAGAGTCTGTTTTTTCGGCTTGCAAACCTCTTACGCCCAAACTTGCAAGCGTTTGAGCGTAGCTATCGGTATTAGGTTTTTCCGAAGGAAAAATCAAAACACTACCACCATTTTCGGTAAAGGTTTTAAGTGCTTCTGCCAAACTGGTAGGGAAAGTGTTGAAATTATCAATAATGAGCAAATCGATATTAGGTAATACGTTGAAATCGAAGGTATTTTGGTCGTAACTAAGGACACTAAAAGTTTTTTCGCTGGCATATACATTACGAATGTAAGGATTTCCTCCGCCTGCATACCAATGAGCAATACGAATAGTTGGGGCAATTTGAATGGTAAAATAATATTCGTTATCAAACGTAATGGGCAGGTCATCAATTACGATTTTACCTTTTTTTGCACCTCTTCCTTGCGTAGTAAAACTGAAAGCTCCACTTGCTTTGCCTTCGGCGGCTATATCTAAGGTGGTAGTAGAAACTTGCAGTTCGTCGAGAAAAAGTTTTACAACAACATCTTCTTGGGGCGTATCGGAATGGTTTTGAATAGTGAAATTCAGCGTATTTTGTTCGTTTTCTTTTACAAAAGGATTAGCCAGCCAAGCTGAATCAATGTGTAGATTGGCTCTTTGCTCCGATTTGACAGGCACTAAATAAAATTGTGTATTGCTATCCAACTCAATTTTATTCAAATTTCCCAAAGTGCTTTTCTGAAAATCTGAAATCCAAAAAACTTGATTTTTTTCTTTTGGGGCAAGTCTCTTGAACAAAGTCTGTTGCCTATTATAGACACTTTGCAGGTCTCGGCTTCGGCTCGAAAAATTCGTTTCGCTCAAAATATCTTCCAATTTAGTTCCATTGATGACAAACTGCTCTCGGTTGCGAAAGTCATTGGTAACTAACTGAAAATTAGCCGATTTTGGAAATATCCGTACTAAATCGCTGATGCTTTCTTTTGCCCAAGAAAGATATTTGCGTTTAGCAAGCTCGTTTTGCATACTATACGAATTGTCCAGGTAAATGCTCACGATACTTCCTACGTCATAGACCGATTGTTTGTTCTGATTAGGCAAAAAAGGTTGTGCAAAAGCCAGTACCAAAGAAGCCACTAAGCCCAAACGCATCAACAAAATCAGTAGTTCGCGAAGCGTTTTGAAGGAGTTGGTTTCGGTTTTGAGTTCTTTCAGAAAACGAACATTTGTAAAATAAACTTTTTTTACCCTTCTGAAATTGAAAAAGTGAATTATCAAGGGGATAGCAAGAGCAAACAATGCCCACAAGAAACTTGGATACAAAAAACTCATTTTGGTTATTTTACAAGTGCAAATTTACAAAGATAGAACAATTAGTTCAAATCTTCGGTTTTTAGCTCTGCCTTCTTCGGTGCTGTTGTCGGCGATAGGTTTTTCTTGTCCGTAGCCTTTGGCAACAAAACGTTTTTCAGGAATTTTTTTGGCAATAAGGTAATCATGCACGGCTTTGGCTCTTTTGAGTGAAAGCTCCATATTTTTCTTGGCAGTACCTACGTTATCGGTATGCCCGGCAATTTCAATCTTGAGGGTAGGGTGGTCGTTGAGGAGTTTGGTAATTCTATCTAATTCGCGGCGAGAGTTGGCGTTTAGTTCCCAGCTACCAGTAGCGAAGGTGATGTTGTAGAGTTGGATTTTAGCCCCTACCGAGAGGTTGTGCATTTTTGCATCAAGACTTTTAGATTTTTTTGTTGAAACCGTGTTGGAATAAAATAAATATTCTTTCGGGTTTTTCACTTCTACTTCGTACTCGTCATCTTCACGCAGGCGGACTTTGTAATTGCCGTTATTGCCGTCTTTGGGGTCTAAATTGATGACTTCGTTGCGATTTTTGTTGGTAAGAGTTACTCCAAAAGGCAAATTATTACCTGTTTCTATATCCGAAATATTGATTTCAAAATCTTTTCTTTTAGGGCGAAGCAAAATGGTTTGTTCTTCGGGAATTTCTTTGTTAAGGTCAAAAAATACAACGGTATCTATGTATTTTGGCGAAGAAACGTATAAATTATAGGCTTGTTTTCTGCGAAGTTCTACTTCTATTTGTTGTGAATTTTCTGTTTTGAAAACGTCTTTTTTGTTTAAAACATTTCTAATAAGCAGGCTTACGCTTGCGGGTTGTTGGTCATCGGCATCTATGAAATTAAATTTCATTATTGCTTTCAATACGTCAATATTGTAGGTTTCGCTTTCATCTACCAAAGATCCTTTGGGTTTGTTTTTCTGAGCTTGGGCTGTAAGAAAAAGGATAAAAAATACCATCCCGAAAAATAAATGCAATTTTTGCATAAGTTTTATATTTTTCTCAAAATTAAATAATTTCAATGGAATAACGAAAAAAACTATTTTTCAGCACAAATCAAATTTGTTATCCGATAAAAAATGTAAATTCAAAGCATAAATTCATATTTTTGTTCAATTTTGATTATTTTCTTGCACCTGCTATCCAAATTTCTAAAAATATGTTTCAAAAAAACAATCCCAAAATTACGAATGCTTGGACAATGTATGACTGGGCAAATTCAGCTTTTTCGTTGGTGATTACCTCGGCAGTATTTCCCGGATATAGCGAAAGCATTACCAAAAACGATGACGGTAGCAGCGAAATAACATTCTTGGGATTGACACTGAAAAACACGGTTATTTTTGAATATGCGGCTTCTTTGGCTTTCTTTCTTATAGCTCTGATTAGTCCTATTCTTACAGCTATTGCCGATTATAGCGGCAGAAAAAAGGCTTTTATGCAGTTTTTTTGCCTTTTGGGTGGCTCTGCTTGCCTGATGCTTACTCTTTTCAAAAACCTTGCTACACTACATTGGGGCGTGTTGGGGTATATGTTGGGGCTGATAGGTTTTGCAGGCAGTATTGTATTCAACAATTCATATTTGCCCGACATTGCCACAGACGACCAATTCGATTACCTCAGTGCGAAGGCTTTTGCTCGTGGCTATATCGGTAGTGTTATTTTGCTTGTTATTTCGCTTGCAATGATTATTTTTTCCAAAGAGTTAGGTTTTACCGATGCCACACTTGCTCCGCGTATCTCTTTCGGGCTTACAGGCTTGTGGTGGATAGGTTTTGCTCAATATAGCTTCTACTATATGCCAAGCAATGTGTATCAGAAAAAAGCAGTTGGAAATTGGATACTGAATGGCTTTAAAGAATTAGCAAAGGTTTGGAAAGAATTGCAGCCACTCCGATACCTCAAACGTTTCGTTTTGGCTTTCTTTTTTTACAATATGGCTGTGCAAACCGTAATGTATTTGGCTACTTTTTTCGCCAAAGATGAGCTACAAATGGAACAACAATCGCTTATTATTGTAGTTTTGCTTATTCAGCTTGTAGCAGTTGCAGGTTCATACATATTTTCTATCATATCTGATAAAAAGGGCAACACTTATTCGCTACGTATTGCTGTTTTGGTGTGGATAGGTATTTGCATTGGGGCGTATTTTGTAAAATCAGCGATTAGTTTTTATGCTTTGGCGGGTGTGGTTGGTTTGGTGATGGGGGGTATTCAGTCGCTTTCGCGTGCCACTTATGCCAAACTAATGCCCGAAACTACCGACACAGCCTCATTTTTTAGCTTTTATGATGCTTCAGACAAAATCTCTACGGCTCTGGGAATTTTTGTATATGGAGCTATTCATCACCTCACAGGCACAATGCGTAATAGCGTATTGGCATTGATGATGTTTTTTGTTGTGGGTTTGATTGTTTTGTTTTTTATACCTTCCAAGAAAAGCTATCAAAAACGTTTTGAATGATTGATACAAGACACAAGATACAGGATACAAGACACAAGATACAGGATACAAGACAAAATATTCATCTATCGGGTAACATCATCAGAGAATTTTCTTAAATTCATACATTCGTGGCACTACAAACATATTCTTGGAAAAAAATTCTACCTTTCGCTGCTTTATATTTTGTCTATTTCTGTGGGCTATTTATGGACATTATGGAAATAGACGCAGCACAATACGCCGCTATCGCTTGGGAAATGGCAAATACTAACGTTTATCTTGAAACCTACCAAAGAGGAGCAGATTATTTAGACAAACCGCCTTTGCTTTTTTGGGTTTCGGCAGTAGCATTCAAAATTTTTGGAGTTTCTAATTTCGCTTTTCGTTTTTTTCCTGTTTTACTTTCGTTTTTGGGGGCATATTCTACTTACAGACTTGCAAAATTGTATTACAGCACAAAAGTAGCCTACTGGGCGGCACTTTTTATGGCTTCGTGCCAAGCCGTATTCCTGATGAATCACGACGTACGCACCGACAATATGCTTACTACTTTCGTAGCATTTTCTTTGTGGCATTTGGGGGCGTACCTAAAAAATGGCAAATGGCTCAATCTCGTGGCAGGTTTTATGGGCATTGGCTTGGCAATGCTTGCCAAAGGACCCATCGGGCTGGTTATTCCGATACTTACCTTTGGACTTGATATTTTGGCAAAAAGGCAATGGCATAAAATATTTGACTGGAAATATCTTGTAGGCTTATCAATCACTGCTTTGATTTTGCTACCTATGTGCGTGGGGCTGTATCAACAATTTGATATACACCCCGAAAAAACCGTAAATGGTGAGCAAGGCGTTTCAGGACTAAAATTTTTCTTTTGGACACAAAGTTTTGGCAGAATTACAGGTGAGAATGTTTGGGCAAATAATCCCGACCCTTTCTTTTTGGTACATACAACTTTTTGGAGTTTTCTACCTTGGACACTTTTTCTTATTATTGCCTATATTGCCGAAACCAAACGCATTTTTAGGCAGGGCTTCAAAAAAATTGCTGAAAATGAAGAAATATTTGTGTGGTGTGGTTATACGCTTACTTTTTTGGCTCTTTCGCAATCCAAATACCAACTCAATCATTACATTTATCCCATTTATTCGCTTGGGGCGATTCTGACTGCCAAATGGTTCGAGAAAATGCTCACTTGGTCTTTGCGATGGCTGAAATTTTTACAGGTCTGGGTAGTGTTTCAGTTGTTTGTTTTTATGGTAATTATTGCCTTGTTGGGGTATTGGATTTTGCCCTTAGAAAATTGGTGGGTAATGGCAGGTACTATCACAGGTTTTGCAGGAGCAATTTGGGCATTTGCCAAAAGCAAAGAACTTGCCGTAAGGTGGATTTTTAGCTCTTTTCTTGGTATCCTGACGGTTAATTTTTTTCTGAATACACATCTTTATCCAACACTTATGAATAAATATCAATCTGAATCGGTGGTGGCTAAAAAGGTGAAAAACAATCCGCAAAAGTACGATATAGAAAAATTTCTGGTTTTAGGTGAAGGCTTAATGCAAAACTCTATTGATTTTTACAGCCAAAAACACGTTCCTCGCTTACCTGATGTTGCATCGTTAGATGAAGGTACTTACTGGGTTATTTGTGACCAAGATGCGTATGAAAAGGATATTTTAAACAACAAAACAATAAAAATTCTTTCCAAAGAAGTTTTTGAGGATTTTCACGTTTCTACACTTAGCCCCGAATTTTTAAATCCACGTTCAAGACCGCAGACTTTGCGTAAAACATATCTGCTACATCTGGAGAAAAATTAAGAATTTATACTCAAAAAAAAAGTGTAAAACCACTTTTTTTGAGCATATCTTGCGTAACATCACTTATGAAATTCTACCAAACCCTGTATAGGGCTTTTTAAGATTTTTCCTTGCGTAAGTTTATGCTTTTGCAAACAACTCCGCCAAATCTCTTCAAAAATAAACACAATAGAACCTACACAATGAATAGGATATAAATTTGCTTTGGGAAGTTTGAGAATGTATTTGGACAAAAACAAATCAAAATTTTTTTCTATCAACTCTGTAATAAACGGCTCTTGCTGAAACTGCTCACAAAACGGGGCAAAAGAGGCAAAATACCTATTTGGGAAAGGTTTTTGATAAGTGTTTTCTAAAACCGTTTCAGTATCAAGCATATAGGTTTCTTGAAAGACTTTTTGTAGTTTCTCGGGCATTTCTTGATGCAAAAAAGCAAGCACCAAAGATTTTCCTAAGTAGCCACCACTGCCCTCATCGCCGAGCCAAAAACCTAAATTGATAGGTTGAGCGGTAATTGTTCCATTTTCAAAAACGCAGGCATTTGAGCCTGTACCTAAGATACAAGCTATTCCGTTTTCGTTGCCACACAAAGCCCTTGCGGCGGCGAGCAAATCGTGAAAAACCTCAATCTGACTTTGTTTGAAAACCTCTTGCAGTGCGGCTCGTAGCAGGTTTTTTTTGGTTTCGTTGGAGCAACCCGCACCATAAAAAACGATATGCTCTACTGCTCGGTCGCCCACCTGCGGAGCAACATTTGCCCAAACTTCCTCTACAATCTGCTCAAAAGTCCAAAAATATGGATTGATACCTATGGTTTGAAAAGCATAAATCACTTTATCGTTTTCTAAAAGTACCCAATCTGTTTTTGACGAGCCACTATCAGCCAAAAGGATTTTATTCATTTTTTAAGAAAAATTTGGATTTTTTGTGAAAAAATGTAAATTTGCAAAATGCAATTTTTTCAACACCTAAGCGTTAGAGTAGCAAACTTACAATATTGAAAGCTAAAATTCTAACTCTTATGACAACGCAAAATTATTTTTTCAGCCATATGCGTCAGGAATACGAAAAATACACAGCAGAGGATTTTGAAGTTTGGCGAATTTTGTTTGAACGCCAAATGAAAGCCTTGCCCGGTAAGGCTACGCAAGAGTTTTTAGATGGCATTGAGCGAGTAGGCTTTGTTGCCGAGCGTATCCCGAACTTTGATGAAGTAAATGAACGCCTCAAAAAATATACAGGTTGGCGAATTTATGTAGTTCCCGGCTTGCTTCCTAACAAAGAATTTTTTGAACTAATGCGAGACGGCAACTTCTGTGCAACTACGTGGCTAAGACGCAAAGACCAATTAGACTATTTGCAAGAGCCAGATATGTTTCACGACGTATTCGGACACGTGCCTCTGCTCACCAACAAGCCACTCTGCAATTTTTTAGAAAATTTAAGCACCATCGCCTTAGAGTACATTGAAAGTGAGGTTGCCATAGAACTGATAGCTCGCTTGTATTGGTACACGGTTGAGTTTGGACTTATCCAAGAACCACAAGGTTTGCGTATCTACGGAGCAGGTATTTTGTCGTCAAGTGGTGAAACCGACTACTCGCTGTATAGCGATATTCCTCAAAGAGTGCCTTTCAACGTTGCTGAAATTTTGGATACGCCTTATATCAAAGACCGCTATCAGTCTAAATATTTTGTGATAGATTCGTTTGAGCAACTCTACTCGTCTGTGCCTGAAATTGCACGTTTAGTAAAACAAGCAGTTGAAGAAAACAAAGAAGTAGTAATTTCTTAACCAAGAACTTCCAAAAGACTTTCACTTTTGGAAGTTTTTATTTCTTTTTGAACGAACGTACAAATTTTTGAGTACGAATCATTTGGAGCATATCTTTTTTTACGAAATCTATCAAAGGAGCAAGAGAATCGTTTTCGGTGGCACTTCGGAAGTAGATAGCGGCACGCAAGAAATGTTTGACCGAGTCGGTTGTGTAAAATTGCAAATGGCTCGGAATTTCGCCTGCCAAACCGATAGCTACTACAGGCAAGCCATCGGCATTTTTGTAGTCCTGAAAGCCATAGCCTTCGGCACGAATGAGATGTTTGGAAGCCAAACGATGCGAGTCATCAATGAGTTCGGCTAATTTTTTTTGTGGATTGTCGCTAATATCCTTGTAGGTGATTTGAATTTCGGCTCTGCCGAGTTTAGGATAAATGATGTGAATCCAGTAAGGCTCGGCAATAAACGAACTATCAGGGCGAACAATAGCCTCTCGGGAATACTCAAAATAATAAGGGTATTGCGTTGAGTCCAAACTCTGATACGTATTTTTGGGCAAAGGAATGTAATTGTAGCCTTTGGGCTTAGGCGAATATTCTTCTTCACTATCGCAGGCAAATAACAAGCACAATAAAGCAAAAAATGCAATTTTTTTCATCTTACAATCTGCGTCTAACACCTCTCATATTGTAGAAACTTGGGCAAGGGGGTTGTTGGAATACATAGCTAATCCCCAAACTAAAAGAAAAATACATATCTTTGTCGTTGGGGTTGGGCGTGAAAAGTTTGGGATTGTTGCCATTTCTTACGTACAAATCGTCGATATAATCGGTAAAAGTTTTTCGGGCGGTAAATTGTAACGAAACGTTCCAATTTTCGTTCATCATAAATTTTGCTCCCACACCAAAAGGGATAGCAAATTGCAAAGGCTGATATGGCGGGTTGTTGTCTTGGCTATTTTTCGGACTCATATTGAAGCCTGCTACACCCACGAACAGGTAAGGCGTCCAAGGGCTTGCATCGGCAAGATGACCGAAGTCGTAAAAATTGTATTGCCCCACAGCGGCAAACTCAAAAATATTTGTACTGAAAGAATAATTCCGTAGTGTTGCAATGGTGCTGTTGGGATTATTTTTGTCGGAGGCTCTTACGTTTCCTGTGCTTACAGAAAATTGTGTAGAGATAGCACTGTTCCAGTTCTGGCGTACCATTGCTCCAATCATTCCGTCAGGTGTCTGCCAGCTAAATTCTGAAACTTCGCCTTTATAGAACATTCCACCGAAAAAGCCTCCGATTTCGTGTTTTTGTGCAAAAGCCTGATTTACAATTAGTAATAAAATAATGATTTTTTGCATCTACCAATAAAATAAAGTTTTTGTGAAAAGATATAACAACAAAGAAAATACCAAAATCTGTTTTTTGCAACATTTTTCCGAATTGCAAGGTGTTATCACCTGAAAGGCAACAAATTATTTATAAGTAGTTCCACAAAATTAAAAGGACACTTTTACTGAGACAAAATACTGATAGACAATTTTTTGTCTTGTCTCTTGCCTCTTGTCTCTTGTGTCTAATCACTTACTTAAAAAATAAATAGTCTTGTGTTTATCTGTACGTTGAGCGAAGAGTGTAGTGAGCTTGTCAAACTGCCGAAACGCACAGATAAGTTTGACGGAGTATTTATTTGTATCCTAAAATTTTCAGCATAGAGTCGCTATCTTGTTCGGGGGCAAATAACTGCGAACTGATGTTCCCTTTCTTATCCCGATTGATAATAACGTGCTTTGGGGCGGGGATAAGGCAATGCTGAATGCCTCCATAACCACCTACCGATTCTTGGTAAGCTCCTGTATGGAAAAAGCCAATGTATTGCGTATCACCTTCATCGTTAATAGGCAAAAATACTTCCGATAAATTTGCTTCGGTGCTGTAATAGTCTAAGCTATCGCAGGTAAGTCCGCCGAGATGTACTTTTTGGTAAGGTTTGTCCCAATTGTTGATTGGCAATAAAATAAATTTCTGATTGATGCCCCAGGCATCGGGTAGCTGAGTGATGAAGGAGCCATCAATCATGTACCAAAGTTCTTTATCGTTTTGAAGTTTTTTGCCTATGATAGAATAAATTGCTGCACCACTTTCGCCAACTGTAAAAGAGCCAAATTCGGTGAATAGGTTGGGTACAGGTACATTATTTTTTTGGCAAATCCATTGAATATTTTCTACAATTTGCTCAACCATATATTTGTAATCGTACTCGAAGTTCAGCGAGAGTTGTATCGGAAAACCGCCTCCGATATCTACGGTATCCAATTCAGGGCAGATTTTTTTGAGTTCGCAATATTTGTACATAAACCTACTCAATTCGCTCCAATAGTAGGCAGTATCTTTGATGCCTGTATTGATGAAAAAATGAAGCATTTTGAGTTTGAATTTGGGGTTATCCCTAATTTTATCTTTGTAGAGTGGGATAATGTCGCTATAACGCACCCCCAAGCGTGAGGTATAAAACTCAAAATTAGGTTCTTCGTCGGCGGCTATTCTGATACCTACTTCTACTTCTTCGGCTTTGGTGCTTTGGTAGGCATCGATTTCTTCCAAATTATCCAAAATAGGAACAATCTTGAAGCCTTCGTTAAGCATTTCGTTGATGTACTGCGTGTAAAGAGGGCGTTTGTAGCCGTTACAAATTACGTATTGTTTTTTGGTAAATTTTTTCTTTTTATAGAGAGCCTTCACGATAAGCAAATCGAAGGCAGAGGAGGTTTCGATATGAATATCGTTCTTGAGAGCCTCTTCCAACACAAAACTAAAATGCGAAGATTTGGTACAATAACAGTACGTGTAAGTTCCTTCATATTTAAACTTTTTTATAGCATTTGCAAAAAGTTCTTTGCAATACTGAATATGCTCGGTTATTTTGGGCAGGTAGCTTATTTTTAGGGGTGTTCCATACTCGCGTATGATGTCCATTAGCGGTACGCCATTGAAAAGGAGTTCATTATTTTTTACTTTGAATTCGGGTGTAGGAAATTCATAGGTTTGTTCTATCAGGTCAATATAGCTTTTCATTGTGGTTTGGAAGGGGCTAAATTTGAATTTGAAAGCAAAATTAGTTAAAAAAATCTTTTTTTAGGAAAAATTTGAAAAAACTATTTTTGATTGAGGTTGATTTTTTTTGTAAATTTAAAAATCCATAAGTTTGTTTTGTATTTTGTCTAAAACTCTTAAAAAATTAAATAAAAATCCTAAAAAAACCGATATTCTCTATGAACCCTTGGCACGATATACCCGTTGGCGACAAGCCCCCTCACATTGTAAATGCAATCATTGAAATTCCGAAAGGAAGCAAGGGCAAGTTCGAAATACACAAGCCCAGTGGTCTGCTGATGCTCGATAGAGTGCTGTTTTCAGCAGTGCATTATCCCGCTAATTATGGTTTTATTCCACAAACCTATTGCGATGACAAAGACCCATTAGATATTTTGGTAATTATGTCTATTGAAATTCCTCACCTTTGTATGGTCAGTGCCAAAGTGATAGGCGTGATGCGTATGATAGACCAAGGCGAAGCCGACGACAAAATTATCGCCGTAGCCGAAAACGATATGAGTGTTAATCATATCAACGATATTAGCGAATTGCCCCCACACACCACCGTTGAAATTCGTAGATTTTTTGAAGATTACAAAAAATTAGAAAAAAAAGAAGTGGTAGTAGAAAATTTCTTAGGCAAAGACGAGGCTTTCAAGATTGTGGAAGATAGCATTGTGTTGTATCGACAGATGTTTGGAGCAAAATAAATATCAAACCTCTTATAGGGTTCTGAACGCTTTAAGAGGTCTTTACTACCAGAAATTTACGAATACGATTTATACAATCAGAACAAATCTGAAAATATTGAAAAATATCATTGAAAGCCCAATCGACACAGGCAGGGTAAGCAACCACGCCAAAGCAATGCTGCGTACCGTAGATTTTTGAAGGTTTTTTAAGCCGTTGGAGGCTATCATCGTGCCTGCTACCCCCGAAGAGAGAATATGCGTGGTACTTACAGGCAAGCTATAAATGAAAGAAGAAAACCCTATAGTCATCGTGGCAATCAACTCGGCAGATGCTCCTTGTGCGTAGGTGAGATGTTGTTTTCCGATTTTTTCGCCAATGGTAACTACAATTCTTCGCCAACCTACCATCGTTCCTACGCCCAAACTCGTGGCAATAGCTACAATTACCCAAGTAGGAGCGTAATCGGTTGTTTTTTTCTTAAAATCAGAAAGAATGGTTTTGAGTTTTTTCTCTGAGGTAGGTTCTTTTTTGTAAATTTCTTTAAACTTCTTTTCTAACTTAATGATACTTCTTCTGACTTCCTTTGCTTCTTTTTTATCAAGATTTTCTTTTGCCAAAAGCGTATTTAGGCTACTCATTTCTGCTTGAATATTATCAAAAGTATTTTTGGGGTAATCTTTTGCCACGATTTCTATTTTCTCTTTGAAAACACCAAAAGCATTTTGATAATCTTTGAGGCTGTACTCGGGATTGAGAGCATAGTAAGTCGGTAATATGCCTATCAGCACCAACATCAACAAACCTATGCCTTTCTGCCCATCGTTGGAGCCGTGAGAAAAACTTACACCCGAACAGGTAAGAATAAGAATGGTTCTAATCCAAGCAGGAGGGGGATTATCGCCATCAGGAGCTTCAAATATTTTCTGATTTTTTACAGATTTTTTCAGTAAAGTCATTAGCAAAGCCGCTAAACTCAAACCGATAAGTGGAGAAAGCAAAAGAGATAAGCCTACCTCAGAGGCTTTCGCCCAATTTACTCCACCAATACCCGAGTAGGCAATTCCTACGCCCAAGATTGCACCAATAAGTGTATGCGAACTTGAAGAAGGTATGCCCAAATACCAAGTACCAAAATTCCAAGCAATAGCCGATGCTAATAGTGCCAAAATCATTGCCGTTCCCAGCCAAACATCATCTTGCAAGAGTGCATCAGTAGGCAACAGATTGACAATACCGATGGCTACGCCTATTCCTCCAAAAAATACACCTGCAAAATTCAGCACCGCCGAAAGTACAACTACTGTACGAGGAGGTAGTGTTTTCGTGTAGATTACCGTTGCTACGGCATTAGCAGTATCGTGAAAGCCATTGATGAATTCAAACGTAAGAACAAGTATTACGCTAATTATCAGCAGAATAAGAAGCGAAGTTTCTAATCCTTCAAGCATGAAAAGAGAAATTGAAGTGCAAAAATCAAGCGTAAAACTAAGAAAAGAATTTGGCTCGTGCTAAAAGCAAATGGTGAAGAAATCAATTTTTAACAAAAATTTAATAAGCAAAAAATTGACTTAATAAAGAAAGACTTCGCTACAAAATGTAACGAAGCCTTTGTACCCAGGGCCGGAATCGAACCGGCACGCCCGAAGGCATACGATTTTGAGTCGTACGCGTCTACCAGTTCCGCCACCTAGGCTCAAATCGGACTGCAATATTAGTAGATTTTGCTTGAAAGTGCAAATTTTTTTGGCTTTTTCTTAAAAAAATCTAAAATCGTTCAAAAAAATTTAGAAAGTAAGATACCCAGAAAAGTTGCAAGCAATCCGATAAAAATGCTCAAAACAACATAAGTTACCGCATAGCCCAGTTTTCCTTCACGAAGTAGCTCAACAGCTTCGTTAGAAAAAGTTGAAAAGGTCGTAAAGCCACCGAGCAAGCCCGTTGTGAGAAATAGCCGCCATTCTTGTTGTAAATGTAGCTTACTGCTAAGTCCGAACACCACACCAATCAGAAAGCAACCTAAAACATTTACCACAAGCGTTCCGAAAGGAAACAATGAAGAAAATTTGATTTGTACAAACTGAGTGAGCAAATATCTGCAAACTCCTCCTATAAAACTGCCCGTCCCGATGGCAAGTAGTATTTTTATCACTTTGTTGTTTTTCGCAAAAATACAGATAAGATTTTCATTTTGCAAACAACCTTTTGAATTGTAAAGTTTTTTCACGTAATTCACCGCAAAAAACAGCTAATTTATGGAATACAGAATAGAAAAAGACACGATGGGCGAGGTACAAGTCCCTGCTCACGTATATTGGGGTGCCCAAACTGAACGCAGCCGCAACAATTTCAAGATAGGAGCAGAAGGCTCTATGCCCAAAGAAATTATCTATGCCTTTGCTTACCTCAAAAAAGCCGCCGCCCTTGCTAACCAAGAATTAGGTGTGCTTTCTGCCGAAAAAGCCAAAATGATAGCCGACGCCTGCGATGCCATCTTAGCAGGAAAATTAGATGACCAATTCCCACTCGTAATTTGGCAAACAGGTTCAGGTACGCAATCGAATATGAATGTCAATGAAGTAATTGCTTATTACGCCCACGTGCAGGCAGGAGGCAAACTCACTGATGAAAAGAAAATCTTGCACCCTAACGATGATGTCAATAAATCGCAATCCTCAAACGATACCTACCCAACAGCAATGCACATCGCCGCCTACAAAATGGTTGTAGAAACTACCATACCTGGTATGGAGTTGCTTGCCAACACGCTTGCTCAAAAATCCGAAGCCTTCAAAGACATCGTAAAAACAGGACGTACGCATTTTATGGACGCCACGCCGCTCACTTTGGGACAAGAATTTTCAGGCTATGTGCAACAAATCCGTAACAGCGTTAGAGCTATTAAAAACGCCTTGGAAATGGTCAGAGAACTTGCCCTCGGTGGTACAGCCGTAGGTACAGGATTGAACGCCCCCAAAGGTTATGATGTGCTTGTGGCTAAAAAAATTGCTGAACTGACAGGTTATCCTTTCGTTACTGCTCCGAACAAATTTGAAGCTCTTGCCGCCCACGACGCTATGGTAGAACTTTCAGGAGCATTGAAACGTTCGGCAGTAGCATTGATGAAAATTGCTAACGATATTCGTATGCTCTCGTCGGGTCCTCGTTGTGGCATTGGTGAAATTATCATTCCTGATAACGAACCGGGTTCTTCAATTATGCCGGGCAAGGTAAATCCTACGCAACCCGAAGCCCTTACGATGGTGTGCTGTCAGGTGATAGGCAATGATGTTGCCGTTTCGGTAGGTGGTTCTAATGGACATTTTGAACTTAATGTTTTCAAACCGCTGATTGCCTACAACGTGTTGCAATCGGCTCGTTTGCTTGGCGATGCTTGCGTTTCGTTCAACAACAAATGTGCCGTTGGCATTGAGCCTAATTACGAAGTAATCCAAAAGCATTTAGAAAATTCGTTGATGCTCGTAACAGCACTCAATCCGCATATTGGCTACGAAAACGCTGCCAAAATTGCTAAAAAAGCCCATAAAGAAAATAAAACCCTTCGCGAAGCCGCTATTGAATTAGGTTTGCTTACCAGTGAACAATTTGATACGTGGGTAGTGCCTAAAAATATGGTCGGAAATCTGTAATTTTGCAAAAAATCATTCCCAAACTCCTTCTTCAAAAAAGAAGAAGGAGTTTGAAACAAAATTAAACTCCATAAAACAACAATTTCAATGCGTACAACTTGCTTATTACTACTTGTGTTTTTGTTAAATCTGTTGGCAAATGCCCAACAAACTACGCCTTCGAGTGGTGAAGTAAAAAATGAAAAAACTACGCTTTATTACTTCAAAAATGCCACTATTTGGACTGACTTTCAGACCAAGCAAGAAAATGCCAGCCTGCTTGTGCGTAATGGTATGATTGAAGGTATAAATATCGCTCCGCCCAAAGAAGCCGTGCAAATAGACTTGAAAGGCAAACACATTTACCCTGCCTTCATTGACCTTTACACCTCCTACGGAATGCCCGAAGTGAAACCTGCTCCACCTTCGCCTGTGCCGCAGTACAATTCCGAAAAAAAAGGTGCTTATGCGTGGAATCAGACCATACAAGCCGAAAACAACGCCGCCGACTTCTTCAAAACCGACGACAAAAAAGCCGAAGAATTACGCAAACTTGGCTTCGGTGCTGTGCTTACGCATTATCCTGATGGTATCATCAGGGGGACAGGTACTTTGGCAACCTTACGCAACGCCAAAGAAAATTTGGTTATCTTGAAACCCAAAGCCTCAGGACATTTTTCCTTCCGTAATGGTAGTTCTCGCCAAGAGTACCCCAGTTCTATTATGGGGCGTGTAGCTCTTATTCGCCAAACCTATCTCGATGCCGATTGGTACGCTAAATACAAAGGTTCGGACAAAGAAACCAACCTCTCCTTAGAAGCCTTCAACCAATGGCAAAATTTGCCCCAAATTTTTGAAGCTAATGGCAAACTCAACATCTTACGTGCCGATAAAATCGGTGATGAATTTGGCAAACAATACATCTTCAAAGGCAGTGGCGACGAATACCAACGTTTAGACGAAATCAAAGCTACCAAAGGAACGCTTATCATTCCGCTGAACTTTCCCGATGCTTACGACGTAGAAGACCCCTTAGAAGCCGTAATGGTAAGCCTTGCCGAAATGAAACACTGGGAACTTGCTCCCTACAACGCCAAAATGCTTGCCGAAGCAGGTATCAATTTTGCCTTTACCACCACCGACTTGAAAGAACCTACTAAATTTTTGCCAAACCTTCGTAAAGCTGTTGAAGTTGGTTTAGACAAAAAAATTGCTCTCAAAGCTCTTACTTTTACTCCTGCACAAATCTTAGGAATGGAAAATCAGCTTGGTGTCTTGAAAAAAGGTGCTTGGGCTAACTTTATTATCACTTCCAAAGACATTTTTGAAAAAGACGCTGTCATTTATGAAAACTGGATACAAGGCGAGCGATACAAACTTACTGAATGGGAAATTTCTGATATTAGAGGCATTTACAAACTGCAAGTCGGCACAATGAATTTTGAGTTATTCATAGAGGGCGAAGCCGAAAATCCTACATATAGCCTCAAAACCGCTACCGATACCAACAAAATTTCGGTAAAAGCACAAAGAAACAAAGACCTCATTAGCTTTACTTTCAATCCTGAAAAAAATAAGCCTGCTAATCAAATTCGCCTAAGCGGTTGGATTGCAGAAAAGACTATGCAAGGCGAAGGACAACTGCCCGATGGCACTTCGGTAAAATGGCAAGCTACGTTCAGCCAAAATGCCCCTGAAAAGAAACCTACCGAACCTAAAAAAGAGGACAAAAAAGACGAAATCGGTAAGGTGATTTATCCTTTCGTGGCTCACGGCTACGAACAAAAACCCAAGCCCGAAACTATTTTAATAAAAAATGCCACCATTTGGACAAACGAAAATGAAGGTATCTTACAAAATACTGATGTTCTGCTCAAAGACGGCAAAATCGCTAAAATTGGTAAAAATCTTTCTGAAAACAATGCCAAAATCATTGATGCCACAGGCAAACACCTAACGGCAGGTATCATTGACGAACATTCGCACATTGCTCTTAGTGCTGTAAATGAAGGCTCGCAGTCGGTTACTGCTGAAGTCAGAATGTATGATGCTGTCAATTCCGAAGACATCAATATTTACAGAAATTTAGCAGGGGGGGTAGTAGCGGCACAACTTCTGCACGGCTCGGCGAATAGTATTGGAGGGCAATCGGCTTTGGTAAAAATGAAATGGGGCGAAGCACCCGAGGCAATGCGTATCGCTTGGGCTGATGGTTTTATCAAATTTGCCTTAGGCGAAAACGTAAAACAATCAAACTGGGGCGATAACTACACTATTCGCTTTCCACAAACACGTATGGGCGTAGAGCAAGTAATGATTGATGCTTTCACAAGAGCCAGAGAATACGAAAAAATGCTTGCCGAAGCAAATAAAGACAAAAAAAATCCAAAAATCGTAAGACGCGATTTGGAATTGGAGGCACTCGTAGAAATCCTGAACAAAAAACGCTTTATTACTTGTCATTCTTACGTACAATCGGAAATCAATATGTTGATGAAGGTTGCCGAACGTTTTGGTTTTCGGGTAAATACTTTTACGCATATTCTTGAAGGTTACAAAGTAGCCGATAAAATGGCAAAACACGGTGCCGCAGGTTCGAGTTTTTCGGATTGGTGGGGTTACAAGAACGAAGTGAAAGAAGCTATCCCTTTCAATGCCGCCTTGATGAGCCGTGTGGGGGTCTTGGTGGCTATCAATTCTGATGATGCCGAAATGAGCCGTAGGCTCAACCAAGAAGCCGCCAAAGCCGTAAAATACGGAGGTATCAGCGAAGAAGAGGCTTGGAAAATGGTTACGCTCAATCCTGCGAAAATATTGCATTTAGATAGCCGAATGGGAAGCATCAAAGTAGGTAAAGATGCCGATGTAGTGCTTTGGTCCGAAAATCCGCTTTCGGTGTATGCGAAAGTTGAAAAAACTATTATAGAAGGAGCAATTTATTTTGACATAGAAAAAGACTTACAGCTACGCAACTACATTCAAAAGGAACGTGCCAGATTGATACAAAAAATGCTTGATGCTAAAAACAGTGGCACAACTACTCAAAAACCACAACCTAAAAAACAACACATCTGGCACTGCGAAGACTTACACGAGGAGGAGTAAATTCATAAGTGATTGGACACAAGAAGCAAGACATTAGAAACAAGATAAAATTTTGTGTTTCAGATTTTTACGAAATATAAATGTGCGTTTAATTTTGTGAAACTACTTAGTGATTAGACACAAGAGACAAGAGGCAGGAGACAAGACAAAAAATTGTCTATCAGTATTTTGCCTCAGTAAAAGTGTCCTTTTAATTTTGTGAAATTACTTTGTTCCAAAAAATAAAAAAACAAAACAATCTGCCTATGGAATTTTTAGCATATCAACACCTCATCAAGATTTTTTTAGCCTTATTTTTTGCGATTTTATTCTTGCAATCAGGTTTAGACAAAATAATTGATTGGAAAGGCAATCTTTCATGGCTGAAAGGTCATTTCTCGAAAACTTTCCTGAAAAATCAAGTGCCTTTGTTGTTGGCGGTGGTAACACTTACCGAAACGGCTTCGGGAGTGCTTTCGGCGGTAGGGGTTTTGGAAATTATTTTTAGTCTGAAAAGCAATTTGGCGTATTATGGGGCAGTTTTATCAGCATTAAGTATTTTGATGTTGTTTTTTGGGCAAAGAATCGCCAAAGATTATGCAGGAGCGGCTACACTTGTGCCATATTTTTTGGCTTCGTTGGTAGCGATGTTTTTTTTGAGTTGAAAGGTAATTTTAGAAATTTCTACAAAAATTGATATTTTTTTGACTTCTCGTGTGTATAATTCTTAATAATCATTTATGAAATACGCTACTATCAGAGAGGAAGAACTCAAAAATAAAATTGCTACTGATTATTTCTGGCTCTACGATTGCACACGCATCATCGGTAATGTAGATTTCTGTGTGGCTATGCTCCAAAGCCAACCTGCTACACTCTTTGAGCAAGAATCGCTGATGTGGGCGGAAGCTAAAAAAGGTAATTCGGACATTCACACCTCATTAGTGCAACTGATTCTAACCATCGGTAAAGCTCGAACTTTTGATAAATACTTGCCTCCTGCATTTTTAGGTGCTTTCGATGCCGAAAAAATTGCCTTTATTCCTTACAACAACATTCAAGAGGTTTTTTACCTCAATGATTTCAACTGGAACGTAGCCCCCAGCAACCACGATACCAAAGAATTTAAATTGATTTACAGTAAGGTCAAAGATATTTTAGATAGTAAAACTTTGCTATTTTTCTTTGGTAAAGACGATAAAGAACTGCACCGATTTATTAAACTTAATTTTGTTGTTGGCAAGTTTGGCGTTACTAAAATCAAAATTGACAAAAATAATTTTATTGCTATCTATAACAAATGGTTGCGAGAGGTGAAGCCTACGATTGCTGTTAATTGGGATATTGCTAAAAAATCGGGTATCATCGATGGCGATTTCTACCTTGCCGATTTGCTCTCGCAAGATAACAAAACTCTTAAAGAAAAACTTTTTGTTCTACTCAATAACAATAAATACGAGTTAGACAGAAAAATTGACAAGGCAGGTATGTTTAGTTCCAAAACCGTAACTTACACCGATAAACAAGTGGCTCACACGCAATTTTGGAACAAGTATGAACGCCCCCCCAAAGAAGAATATTGGGATTATATCGTCGAACGCAGAGATTTGCTTGTGCCGCAGGATATACGCGAACGTAAAGGTAGTTTTTTTACTCCGCAGATTTGGGTAGAACTTTCGCAGAGGTATTTGGCAGAGGTTTTGGGTGAAAATTGGCAAGATGAATATTATGTGTGGGATTGTGCCGCAGGCACAGGCAATTTACTGGCAGGACTTATCAACAAATATAATATTTGGGCTTCTACGCTTGACCAACAAGACGTAGAGGTAATGCGAGACCGTATCGCTAATGGTGCTAATTTGCTTGAAGAGCACGTTTTTCAGTTTGATTTTCTCAATGATGAATTTTTACCCAAATCAAAAGGAGGGAAAATACCCGATGACCTCTACAAAATTATTAACGACGAAAACAAACGTAAAAAATTAGTTATTTACATCAATCCGCCGTATGCGGAAGCAGGTTCTGCAAAAGCCATTATCGGAACAGGGCAACGTAAATCCAACGTAGCCAGACATAAAGTCAGAGAGAAATACAAAAACATTCTTAACGGAGCTTCCAACGAGGTTTTTGCTTTGTTTATGATAAGAATTTACATGGAAATCTCTGATTGCTTACTTGCCCAATTCTCAAAATTAAAATTTATTCAAGGGACAAATTTCCAAAAGTTCAAAGAGACATTTAAAGCGAAATTTCTAGGTGGTTTTATAGTTCCTGCGGATACTTTTGATAACGTGAAAGGTAAATTTCCTATTGGTTTTACGGTTTGGAATACCTCTATAAAAGAAAACATAACAGAAGTAAGCTGTGATGTCTACGAACAAACTCAACAAAAAATAGGAACTAAAACATTTTATGGGGATTTGCCTCCAAGTATCAATAAATGGATTAAAATTTATGACGAAAACAATATCAGTAAACATAACGGAAATGGTCTTATAATCGGATACATGAGTAATCCTTCTCCTGATTTCCAACAAAATAATTATTTGTACATTTCATCACATAAAGGCGTAGAGCATGTTAATTTTTATGCTTTCAAATATACTAACATTATACCTGGTTGTGTTTATTTTGCTGTCCGTCATTGTATTGAAGCCACTTGGCTCAACGACCGCGACCAGTTTCTTTATCCAAATGATAGCTGGCAAACCGATAGCGAATTTCAAAATGATTGTTTGGCTTTTACTTTATTTCACGGACAAAACCGAATCACCTCAAAAGAAGGCACAAATCATTGGATACCTTTCACCGAGCAAGAAGTAAATGCTCGCCAAAAGTTTGAAAGTAATTTTATGAGCAATTTCATAAAAGCTAAACTCAAAACCAACGGAAACGGAAATTTATTTGACAATCAAACTCCCAGAAATACCCCTTTGATATTCTCCCCCGAAGCAACAGCTGTTTTTGAGGCAGGCAGAGAGTTATGGAAATATTACCATAGCCAAGAATTTCCCGTTTATTTAGGTGGCAACGGCTATAATGTAAATGCTTCGCTTTACGATATAAAAGAGTATTTTCAAGGCAGAGATAAAAAAGGTAAAATGAACAACAAAAGCAAAGATGAAACTTACAACCAACTTATAGCCATTTTACGTGAAAAAATAAATATTTTAGCCCAGAAAATAGAACCAAAAGTGTATTTGTATGGATTTTTGAGAAGATGAGTTCCTTTAAAAAACATTGAGAGTGAAAACAGGCTTTTCAGGCTGGAAGGCAAAAGATTTCTTCTTGTCGTCTTTTTGCAAATTTACGATATTGCTTTGGTCGCTGAATAGCTCAAACATAATCGTATTTCGTAGCGAACAGCCTTTTAAACTGCCTTTAAACGGAATTTCAAAATATACCTTCACCGTTTCCAAAGATACTTCTTTACCTATGTAACTGATAGGTAACACCTCGTTTTTTTTGTTGATTAGTTGAAAATTTTTTTGTAGATAAGCCGTAAGCACTGCATCGGGGCTTCGGTCTTTGCCCAAGCCACCTAAAAGATATTTTTTCCCTGAAAATTTTGTCAAGGCGTTTTCGGTATCGTCGGCAAAGAGCGTAAGCGAAACCTGAAATGCCTTCGCCTGTGGGCTGTATTGCATATCGGCAAGGCTGGAATGAAAATCGTGCCAAATGCACAAACGAACCAGCAGATATATTTTTGCAAAAAATAGCATTTTGTTAGGATTTGGAAAAAAACAAAAAAATGTTTAATATTGTTCTGTTTCTAAAAGGTTTGCTTTGCAATAAAATTATGCAATAATGAAAAAATCACTTGTATTCGTTTTTTTATTTTTATTTTTTAGCTTTATTTCTTTCGCTCAGGATAGCGTAAAAGTGGCTATTTACAATCGTTCTTCCAAAAATGTGTATATTGCTTTTGCGTATTATGGGCGTTCTAACGACGGCGATATAGCTTTATGTACCTATGGTTGGTTTGAGGTAGGAAAGCAAAAAAGCAAAATAATTTGGCTAAAAGCTCAAAAAGAAAAAGGTGTATTTTACCACGCCCACAATACGCTCAACCGAAACGACAACTGGGGCGGAAGTTTGTTTTATATGGTGCATCCTTCGTTGCCGTTTCATATTGTGTATGCCAATAATTCGGCTTTGGCGACTTCGCTTGATGGCGACCTGAAACCCGAAGAATTGCCACAATTGGAGGCTTATCCGTTCCGAGAAATCAAATGGAATCCGAAAGGATATTTTCAACTGAACCTATTGGACTGAATATTTTTTAGCTATGGATTTTCAAACAAATAATTTATGTTAGGCTATCATTTTTCCGAGTATCACCCCGAAGACGAACAAAAACAAGGCAAAGCTAAATTTCAGGATTTGCTCAAAATTTTCTTAGACCTTGTCAGTATGACTGGCGGAAACGTAGCAGAGGCTTTGGCTTGGCTCAATAATTTAGACAAAAAATACAATCTCACAGACGATAGCTACGGCATCGGCGATTTTATCGAAGACCTCAAACGGCAAGGCTACATAGAAGAAAACGAGCAAGAACGAAGCGGCTTTCAGATAACTGCTAAATCCGAACGAACTATTCGCAAAAATGCCTTGGACGAGATTTTCGGCAAACTCAAAAAAAGCAAACAAGGCAATCACCAAACCCCCAAATCGGGGCAAGGCGATGAACTCGGCTCCGATAGGCGAAACTTTCAGTTTGGCGACAACTTAGACCAAATTGCTTTCACCGAAAGCATCAGAAATGCACAAGTCAATCACGGATACGAAGATTTTTTCCTTACGCAAGAAGATTTGGAAGTAGTAGAAACCGAGTACAAAGCCCAAACCTCTACCGTGCTGATGATTGATATTTCTCATTCTATGATTTTGTACGGCGAAGATAGAATCACACCCGCCAAAAAAGTGGCTATGGCTCTTGCCGAACTCATCACTACCAAGTACCCCAAAGATACGCTTGATATTTTGGTTTTTGGTAATGATGCTTGGCAAATTAAAATCAAAGATTTACCATATCTGCAAGTAGGACCTTACCATACCAACACCGTTGCTGGTCTGGAACTGGCAATGGATTTACTTCGCAGACGCAAAAACGCCAACAAACAAATTTTTATGATAACCGACGGCAAACCTACTTGCCTCAAAGAAGGCATACGTTATTACAAAAATAGTTTCGGTTTGGACAAAAAAATTCTCAACAAAACCCTCAATTTAGCCGCTCAATGTCGTAGGCTCAAAATACCTATCACTACTTTTATGATAGCCTCGGACCCTTACTTGCAAGAATTTGTAAGAGAATTTACGCAGGTAAATCAGGGAAGGGCATATTATAGCTCTCTGAAAGGACTGGGGCATTACATTTTTGAAGACTACCAAAAAAATAGAAAAAAGAATATTTTTTGAGTTATACTTATTTGGAGTAGGTTTGAACTTCAATCTCAACGGTTACCATATCGCTCAAAACAATGCTGTTTCCACCTACACCAAAGTCGCGGCGATTGATAGTAAAACTACCTTTGAAAACCCCTTGCTTGAAAGAAAAAGGTAATTTGACTTCTTGTGTTTTATCTTTAATAGTGAGGTCAAAATAGCCGATAAAATCGCCACTTTGCGAATGGGCAAAACGTTTTGACTTCATCGTAATTTTAGGATATCGAGCCACATCAAAATAATCACTTTTACGCAAATGATTATCTCTTGATTTGTTGTCCGTGTTGATAGTTTCAGTTTTTACGGAGGCTTCTATGCTACTTTGAGCAAGATTTTGGGGCGAAAAATAAATTTTCCCCTCAAATCCTTTGAAAAAACCATTTACATATGAACCAAAATTTTTGATTTTGAAAGTAATCGTAGAAGATTTGATAGCAAGATTTTCTTGCCCGAAAGCAACAAAAGCAGATAAATACAAGAACAAGAAAATAGCTTTACGCATAGGATTTACATTAAATTGAAGTTTTGGTATTACATTAGGTTTAA